>Ga0172369_10000126_pt1 | contig 109334 bp, 109 predicted proteins | sample LakKiv25m_FD_114539 | JGI IMG/M metagenome (GOLD analysis project Ga0172369, IMG submission 114539) | Freshwater microbial communities from Kabuno Bay, South-Kivu, Congo - kab_022012_11.25m | ecosystem: Environmental > Aquatic > Freshwater > Lake | place: Democratic Republic of the Congo... | reverse complement strand
ATTTCACGGTATGGGCCGTAGTACTTGAACTACCGGAATAACTCCCATCGCCGCTGTATGTAGCTGTTAGGGTCTTGGAGCCAACCGTAGTGAAAACTACATTACAACTACCGCTTCCGCTTGACAAAGTAATTGTACAATTGGTGTCCGCGCCGGTGATGGCGACAGTTCCAGTTGGCGTAGCTCCGGATCCGCTCACAGTCACGTTGACTGCGACATTTTGACTGGGCGTGGATGGATCGGGCGTATCGGAATTGATGGTTGTAACGCTGGTGATTGTTCCGGACGGATTGTAAATCATTGGCGCAACCCATAAAGCACGGTCGCCAGTGGGAGAGCCAGTGGAAAGCACTGTCAGGATGAACTTCACATCCTGGCCAACCAAGGAACTGAGGTCAAGATCCGCCAGATAGTATTGACCTTCGTATTTTTCGAGGAAGGCCCAGAAGGTTCTGATGGGATCGGACCCGGTCTGATATTCAAGGCGGAAGACCACAAAACAAGAGGTCGCGTTGTATTCACAGTTGACGATGGAGCGGAAGCGGTCGCCAGCCTTGACATTGTAGGCAGGGTAGAAGCCCTGGATATAACCGTTATACACATTTTGCGGGTAGGTCAGTAAGCCTAAACGCGAATCGTTGGTACCGTTTTCCAGTTTGGACGGAGTAACCTTTAGTACAAATCCATTCGAATTGCCTTCACTACCTGGGCAGGGTAATATGCCCGCGCCACTAAACCAGGTTGCCAGGCAGGCATTGGCGGCAAAATCATAGCTGACTCCGCCGACCGGTGGAACTGGCGTAGAGGTTGTAGATGAACTGGAAACATAGATCTCAACCCAGAAGGATTTTGTACCTCCCGAGCCGATCCCAAAAGGCACACCTACAGAATTCTTTAATTTCCAGTAACCGCGATAAGTGCCTGCTGTGGTGGGCGAGGTTAATGGGATGGTGATATCCACGGTCTGGCCGGGCGCCACAGAGGTGGGAATAAGCGCGGAATCGGGTCCGCTCATCTTCTCGCCGGAGTCAAAGATCAGGCTGTAATTCGTCCATGTGCAGGTGCCAATATTTTTCAAGCGCCAGGTCTTGTTGAAGGTGTAGCCCGGAGCAAAGATTGTGCCGTCTGGTACTGTCACGTCTGCAATGAATTGTGCACGATCACAAGTGTAAGGGATTGGCGTGGCGGTAGTCGGCGTGCCAGTTGGTGACGTACCCCCTCCCGCACGGGAGATAATGGGATTAACCCATAAGGCGCGATCGCCGGTCGGAGAACCATACGCCGAAATTACGAGAATAAATTTCACGTTCTGGCCTGCCAGTGAACTCAGGTCAAGATTGGCATTGTAGCTCAAGCCTTCATATTTTTCGTGAAAAGTCCAAAAGGTCTTGACCGAGCCAGATCCGATCTGATAATCGAGGCGGTAGGCTACATAACAAGTGGTCGAGCCGTATTCACAACCAATGGTGGTCTGGAAGCGATCTCCACTCTGCACATAAAAAGCAGGATAGACCGCTTGAATATAGCCATTGGTTATATTATTAGGGGCAAAGAGCAAACCCGCCTGGGCAGATGCAATTCCATTTTCAAGTACGGGATTATCTTTCCTCAGGGAGAAACCATTCGCGCTTCCATCGGTGCCGGGGAAGGCCAAGGTACCCGCGCCGCTGGACCAGGTTGCTGAGGCAGCATTCGCGGTAAAGTCATAGCCTGTACCGGACGACGAAGCGACATAGATCTCGACCCAGAATGAACTATTTGCAGCGGAACCAATGCCAAACTCACCACCTGAGGCGCTCCTAAATTTGTAATAACCCAGGTAATGCCCGGCTGCGCTGGGGGCGGTCATATTCACGCTGATGTCCACGGTTTGGCCGGGGTTGACGGTTATCGGCAGAGCAACAGAGCTGGGCGCACCCATTTGTTGGCCGCTAACGAAAATCAGAGAAACATCGCTGCTATTCCATACACAGCTGCCGATGTTCTTCAAACGCCAGGTCTTCGTAAAAGCAGTGCCAGGCGCGAAATTCGTTCCGTCTGGGATGGTGACATCCGCGATGAACTGCGCCCAATAACAAGTGGACGCACTTGCACTGGATGTTGCTCCAGGCATGGAGCTGAGCATCAATGCCAAAAGGAGCAGTACGGTTATAGTTCGTGATACCAATTTCATTTCTTCCTCCATCCAATTCAATACTAAACAAAGACGTGAAAAATCTTAAAATGTTCCTCTTAAAAAGTTCCCTGTGACTATACACCACCCCTAGTATATCTTTTCTTAAAGGAATGTTCAATATATACAACATGGTCAATTTTATGGCTTTTTTATCCCATTTACACTGGAAACCCGCCCCTTAAATCGTTAGACTATAATCATGGACATGTCTCGAACCATCCTGCACCTTGATCTTGACGCCTTCTATTGCTCGGTGGAAGAAATACAAAAACCCGAATTACGAGGCCAGCCTTTTGCTGTTGGGGGTAAACCAACCGAACGCGGCGTGGTCGCATCCTGTTCGTATGCCGCCCGCGCCGTGGGTGTGCGAAGCGCCATGCCAATGTCGCGTGCAATTCGCCTATGCGGAAATTTAATCATCGTGCCGGGGCGGCATAAACTATACAGCGAATATTCTGAAAAGGTGATGAACAAATTGCGGGGTTTAACTCCTTTCGTGGAGCAGATCTCCATTGACGAGGCTTTTCTCGACATCTCAGACATTCGCCAGGCCCCCGCCCGCCTCGCCCTGGACCTGCAAACTGCGATAAAAAACGAGTTACATTTACCCAGCTCGATCGGAATCGCATCCAGCAAACTCGTTGCCAAAATAGCAACCGAGGTCGGCAAGAAATCAAACAATAAAAGGAATGAGCCGCCCTTTGGATTAACCATCGTCCCCGCAGGCGATGAAACCAAATTCCTCGCTCCCTTACCCGCAGACATGCTGTGGGGCGTGGGACCAAAAACATCCGCAAGATTAGCCGAACTTGGCATCCACACAATCGGTGATATTGCTGGCTGGCCCGAAAGAGAACTCGTTAATCTCTTCGGCGAAAATGGACGCGACCTCTGGCAGCATGCGCAAGGCATCGACAATCGTCCCATCATGACGGAATATGAAACCAAATCTATCAGCCAGGAGACAACCTTCAATGTGGATGTACGCGATGAAAAGACTCTCGAAAAGACCCTGCGCGAACTGTCCATGCAAGTGGGACGCCAATTAAGAAAGAACGACCTGGCAGGAAAGACCGTCAAACTGAAAATCCGCTGGAGCGACTTCACAACCATCACAAGGCAAGTTACACTTCCCACATCCACCGACAACGACGACGAAATATTACGCACAGCCATCAAGTTAATGAAAACCGTCCGCAAACCGAACCAGCTCGTGAGATTGATCGGGGTCGGCGTCAGCGGAATCGGCGCTCCGCTACGCCAACTCAGCTTGTGGGACGTGGGCAGTGAGAAATCCCGCAAATTACAGGAAATCATTGATAAGTTGCAGGAAAAGTATGGAAGAGATATCATCCATAAAGGCGAATCAAACTAAAACCTGTCAGTTTTTCGAAATTTGAGAAAAGCCATATATGTCATAATCAACATACTTGCGGCTTGTTTTTTTTCAATGAAAAAAGGAAAACATTCATGAACGATAAAACCGGCGAATGGCTTCTACAAGGCGATCCCTGGATTGAATATCGAACGCGCCTGGATCTGCTCAACCAAACAGAAAAAGATCTGCAAGTCATCAATGCGCGTAAAGCAATGCTAGCCGATGCAAAAATCCAATCCCTGCTCACCGAGTTAATGGACTGGCCTGGAACAGTTCTCAACAGTCACAAGTCTGCCAGCCAGCTCTTCCACAAACTGGCCTTCATCGCGGATTTGGGATTACGCGTTGGCGACCCGCCGATAAAGAAAATCGTGAACAAAATTATGGAGCACCAATCCAAACAGGGACCATTCCAACTCACCATGAATATCCCATCCCATTTCGGCGGCAGCGGAAAAGATGAATGGGCATGGGCATTGTGTGATGCGCCGATTGTGACGGCTGCACTGATCCAACTGGGATTGAGCGATGACAAGCGCGTACAAACCGCGATCAAGCACCTGGATGGACTTATCCGTGAAAATGGCTGGCCTTGCGCGGTCTCGCCGGAATTGGGGAAATTTCGCGGACCCGGACGCAAGGATGATCCATGTCCATACGCAACACTGGTTACGTTAAAAATATTTGCTCAAATCCCTGAATTGCAAGAGAGTAAATCCGCGAAAATTGGCGTGGAAACTCTGCTTTCGCTCTGGGATGAAAGCAGGGAACGTCATCCGTACATGTTCTTCATGGGCACGGATTTCCGCAAGCTCAAAGCTCCGCTTTTTTGGTACGACATTTTGCATGTGCTTGACGTGTTGAGTCAATTTAAATGGACAAGGAAAGATAAACGGTTTCGTGCAATGTTAGATCTGCTGGAATCTAGAGCTGATAAGGAAGGACGCTTTATCCCTGAATCCATCTGGATTGCCTGGAAAGGTTGGGACTTCAGTCAAAAGAAAATCCCATCTAAGGGACTGACCTTATTTGCTCAACGAATTCTGAAGAGAACCAATACAGCATAAACCAAAGGAGATTGAAATGAAAATTCTGGATCTTCGCAAACAATATAAATATCTGTATCAACCTTCTGCCAAAAAGATCGAAGCCATACAAGTGCCGGAACTGCAATTCGCGATGATCGACGGCGCAATCGAAAAGGGACAAGCCCCTGGGACCTCGCCTCGCTTTCAAGAGGCAACCCAGGCATTGTATGGGCTTGCATACACGCTCAAATTCATGTTCAAGAAACGCAAGACGAACGCCATTGATTATCCTGTGATGGCGCTCGAAGGCTTGTGGTGGGTGGAAGATGGCAAATTCGATATCACTGTAAAGGACAACTGGTTGTACACATTGATGATTATGCAGCCCGATATCATTACTATGGATTTGTTCGAGCAGGCACGCGAGCAGGTCCGCCAGAAGAAAGGGGACAGCGAATCACTTTCCAAAGCGAGGCTCGCTCATTTTGAGGAAGGCTTGTGTGCACAGGTGATGCACATCGGGCCGTACGCCACTGAACCTGCCACAATCGAACGCATGCAAGAGTTCATGAAAGAAAATGGCTTGAAAGATAATGTCGGCCCCAGCGGCAAACATCACGAGATCTATCTTAGCGACCCGCGCAAAGCTGCGCCTGATAAAATGAAGACGGTACTCAGGCATCCTGCGGTAAAAATCTAGAACTTATCTCAAAAATGTCATCCTGAGAGTAGCGAAGGATCTCTCCTCCCGAATGTACGAGACTCTTCGGTCACAAAGAACGCTCCCTCAGAGCGACACTGTGTTTTTGAGATGACTTGTATATAATTCACCGCAGAGGCGCTCAGAACGCAACGAAAACAATTAATACTTCGCAAAATCCGCGTCTCTGCGGCCAAACCTGTTTTATTGCATAGGAGAGCTTGAAAATGAACTGCTTCTACCACCCCATTTCCACCGCCATTGGACTATGCAAATACTGTCAGCGCGGACTGTGCACCGAATGTGCCGCGGTCGTTGACGATGTACTCGCCTGCAAGGGCCGTCACGAGGATGAAGTCCGCTCGCTGGAGCAGCTAACCGCACGCAATCTGTTCCAATCCAAGCGGGTCGCTTCAGGATATGTGCGCAATGCAATTTTCTATGGGTTGGTCGGGATCGTATTTGGGGGGTTTGGTTTATGGCAATTGAAGTGGCTTGGTTTGCAGGCAGTCATATTCATCATGCTGGGAGTCTTTCTGCTCTATGCGGCAGGTGCCAATTATTTTGAGGGCAGAAAACACATATAAGCAATGGGCACATGGATCTGTCACCTCCGCATCGCAGAAAGGCTGCTTCCCCACTTTCCTGATTTGGACAGAGTCACATTCACGTTCGGAAATCTCGCGCCTGATTCAGGCATCCCCAACGAAACATGGACAGAGTTCGATCCGCCCAAAGAGGTGACCCACTTCCTCAAGAAGGGTGAAGGCGAGGATAAAATCCGCGACCTAGCTTATTACCGCGAGCATCTTTCGGATATCAATCCACAGGATGACATTCAAAAATACAGTTTCCGTCTCGGTTATTTCACGCACCTTATCTGTGATGTTCTGTGGATGAAATATCTGGCTGTAACAACCAAAACAGCATTCCAAGAAATGATCGCAGAAGACGAACTAAAAGCATGGGGAATAATCAAGCGGGATTGGTACGGTCTGGACCAGGTCTACAACCGCGCTCACTCAGAAGGATTATTTTGGCAGATCATCCACTCAATACCGAACCCGCCGTCCTATTTACCGTTTGTTCAGGAAAACGCCTTGCACCAGCAATATGATTACATCCGCAAGTTTTATGGCGAATATGATCCATACTGGTTCGAGGATAGGAAGTATCCCTACCTCAATGAAGGCACAATGAATCGCATCGTGGATGACACAACACAGGTAACCTTGTTTGTCATGAATAAGTTGAAAAATATTAATCTTCAAGGCCTGCAAAGCACAGCGGAAATCATACCTCAGGAATACATGCTCCCTTACGAAATGCCGATTGGGGACGTTTAACTGCAACTCTTTTCATTTGTCTGCGTAAAGCAATTAGACAAAACGAAAGGAGTAAAAATGAGCGACTACAAAACCCTGACCCGCAGCAAATCCAACCGCATGATCGCGGGGGTATGCGCAGGTCTCGCGGATTATCTCAACATGGACCCGACCGTTGTACGCCTGCTGTTTGTGCTTGGTTTCTTTGCCGTACATGGCGGACTCGTGATTGCCTATATCATCATGGCAGTTGTTACCCCCGAAGAGACTGTAACGCAGTAACACGTTGGCACGTTTGGACGATAAAACGTTTAAACGTGCTAATATTTTAACGAGCCAGCGAAATAAACACATCCTCCAGCGTCGGTTCGCCTCCGACGATTTCTTTCACGATCACGCCCTTTGCCTTCAATGCCTTCAACAAAACTTCCTTCTTCATCCCCTTTTTCGTAATCGTCCTCAAATGGTCGCCCGCCAAACCAACACGCAACACACCTTCAATATCAGGTAAAACCGCCAAGCCATCCTGTAAGGGTTCGACAAAGACCTCCCACACGTCGCCGGGGATGATGTCCTTTTTCAGGTTCGAGGGCGTGTCCATCGCCAGCAGTTTGCCATCGCGCATGATGCCGACGCGTTCGCAGTATTCGGCTTCGTCCATGTAATGCGTGGTGACGAGGATCGTCACACCGCCTTCGGCGAGTTCATAGATCAGATCCCAGAAGGCGCGGCGCGCGGTCGGGTCCACGCCTGAGGTGGGTTCATCGAGGAAGAGCAGTTTCGGCTCGTGTACCAATGCGATAGCCAAGGCGAGTCGCTGACGCCAGCCTGCGGAGAGTGAACGCGTCAGTGTGGATTCATGCCCGGTGAGGCCGACCAGTTCGAGGGTCTGCGCGATGCGGGCTTTATCCGTGATCCCATACACGCCGCCGTAAAATGTCAAATTTTCCTGCACGGTCAGATCATCGTAGATCGCAAATTTTTGCGACATGTATCCCGCGCGCTTTCGCACCTCTTCGCTTTGCCTGAACGCGTCGAATCCCAGAACGGTCGCTTCGCCTTCGCTCGGTTCGAGCAAACCCAGCAACATGCGGATGGTGGTGGTCTTGCCCGAACCATTCGGGCCGAGATAACCGACCACCTCGCCTTCATTCACTTCAAAGTTGACGTGATCGACCGCGACAAAATCGCCGAAGCGGCGCGTGAGATTCTCAACGTAGATAACAGGCAGACTCATAAGTTTCCTTTGTAAGTCGGATTGTCAATCCGACTTACTTATCCTTTTCCAAAACCGATTTCAACCGCGCGAGATTCTCTTCCATCATGGATTTGACCCGGCCCGTCATCACGCCTTCCGCCAGTTTGAAAAATCCAGCGGGATTGCCCTGCGCGTTGAGACTGATCTTCGTACCCGTGCCCACTGTCTTGAATGTGAGCAACATGTTGACTTGCATCGGTCCGGCATTGACTTGAAAACCGCATTTGGTATCCGGCTCATACGCGATCACCTGCATCTCTCCTTCGATGCGGCGCCCCATCATTTCGCCAACACTCTTGAATTTCGTGCCTGCGCCCACCGCACCGGGCGTGATTTGTTTCAAACTCAACACGATCGAATTCCACTTCGACATGTTGTTGGGATTGGCAACAAACGCGAAGACATCTTTCACGGGTCTGTCGATCAATGCGCCAAGGTCAAGGTTAATCATGGTACGACTCCTTTATGCTGAATACTCATGGTCGGATAAGGCGATGAAGACATCTTCAAGTACGGGATTCACAATCCGGAGTTCGTCCACCTGACCGCCCTCGCTTCCTATCTCGGACTTCAACCTGCTTAAAACACCCTGAGCCTTATTCTCTCCGACGCGGATGTGAAGTCTATCCCCGAACGCCTGAACGTCTTCCACATCCACATCCTTGTGCGCCGCGTGACGGAGAAGATTGATCGGCGAGCCGCGCAATTCAAGGACTCGTCCATTGAGGCGGGCCCGCAAATTCGACGGTGTATCCTCCGCGATGATTTTTCCATTCTTCATGAACCCCACGCGATGACAGCGTGAGGCTTCATCCATGTAAGGCGTGGAGATGATGACAGATACTCCCTCAACCCTGTCTGCTCCTCCGATGGGAGAGGGAGAGGCAAGCCTGATAATCAACTGCCAGAAATCCTGACGCGTGACGGGATCGACGCCTGTCGTGGGTTCATCGAGAAGTAAGACACGCGGACGAGTGACAAGCGCGGAAGCCAAACCAAGTTTTTGCTTCATCCCGCCGGAGAGCTGGCCGGCAAGACGATCCGCAAATCTATCAAGCCCCACAAATTCAAGGATCTCATTGCAGCGAGCCAGCCACTCATCGGATTTAAGTCCGCGCACTTCTGCGAAGAAACGAATATTCTCCAAAACAGTCAGGTCTTCATACATGGAAAATCTCTGCGAGAGATAACCGAATTGCGAACGGGCATCTTCCGTTTGCCTGTTGATGTCATATCCGCAGATGTTGACCTCACCTGAATCGGCTTTGAGCGCACCGACCAGCAGGCGGATGGCCGTCGTCTTCCCCGCGCCGTCTGCGCCGACGAGTCCATAGATCTCGCCTGATTTAATGTTCAGGGAAACGCCGTCTACCGCCTGAACGTTGCCAAAATGTTTTTTGATATTGGTTGCTTCAATTAGGCTCATAATTTATCCAGTGTTACCTGCATCCAAACAGGAAGATTCGCAATGGAGACCTTTTCAATGTTGAACTTGTCCTCAAAACGCGTCTGCTGGACCATTTGGGTTATTTCTTCAACCGTATAGGCCATACGAAGTTGTTTCTTCAAAAAGAAAGGTGAAATGATTCGACGTAAAATAGATTCGCCTTGTAAATTTCGACGCAGGGCCTGCTTCATCGCCAGCCTGTCAAAATCGCGATAGCTCTCGAAAAGCACTGCCAGGCCATGCGGTTTTAGTATGCGATGGATCTCATTCAAACCTTTTACGGGTTCGTCCCAGAGATAAAAACTTCCGGTGCAGGTGACAAGGTTGAAGTAATCATCCTGGTAATCTGTCTTTTGGATATTTCCCAAACGAATATCTACTGTAAGGTCGGATAGATTCTTTTGTGCCAGGGCAACCATCGTATCGGAAATATCGAGACCGAACAATTCGATCTCTGGATTCAGGCGATGCACTTCGCGCAGGAGAGTGCCTGGTCCCGTTCCAATGTCGAGCAGGCGCCCCTTTTGAATCCGCTGCGTCAACTCTTGAGCGATCTCCTGATGCTGCAAATGGATGGCTCGCGCTTGCGTCAGCAAATCATACAACTTGGCGGCAAAGCCTGGTAATCTGGAAAAATCGCGTTCGCCTCGAGTAGACATTTAATCATCCTCCAGGATGGACAATCACCATGGCCAATGTTTTGGCCAGTCCATCCACTTGGGCGCGATTGGGATGCATGGGCAATCCGTGCATTTTCATCATTAAACCAACCATCAAAGGATGGTTTTGCAGACGATAACTTAGAAAGTCAGCGATGCGAGCAGTATCCGTCACGGTTTCGGCCTTAGCATTAAACTCCAAAGATTTCACCCGTACTCTCACATTCGGGTTGGCTTTTATGTTGCGGTACCAATCTGATTGGATGCCGCGTGCAGACCCGATGTAATAGTCGCCCTTGATCAATTCATATTGCAGCGGAGTCACCCGCTTCATTCCCGACTTTCGACCTGTGGTCGTCAAAAGGAGGATGAACCTGCCGACAAGCGGACCCAAACCGAGCGCATAGAGCAAACGATGGATCTTTTGAATATTTTTCATCTTCGCCCAATCAAATGGGGCGGGTTTCATGGCATCCTCCTTTCACAAAATCATGAACGGTTTATTTGAACACCACGTCTGCGGGCATGCCGATCTTCAATTTGCCGTCGCTATTGGTGACCTTTAATTTTATGGCGTACACCGTCGAACTGCGTCCCTCAACGGTTTGGACGTTGCGCGGTGTAAATTCAGCCTGGTCTGCGATGTGGATGACTTCGGCGATAAAGGATTCACCGGCGAAGGAGTCTACGGTTACGATTGCCTGCTGTCCGAGTGAAATATTGCCATATTGATCTTCGGGAATATAGACAGTAATGGTCAGCCCATCAAGATTTGCCACGGAGAATGTCGTTGCGCCCGGCTGGACGAATTCTCCCGCTTCAACATTTCGCGCAAGGACAACGCCATCCATGGGGGCATAAACAGTGGCTTTCTTGAGTTGCACTTCAATTGTATCCAACCGGGCTTGTGCTGATTTGACGTTGAATTGCGCCTGTGTCAGCATGGCGCCTGCCTGTTCAACGGCTTTACTTGCCGCCTGTACCTGTGGCGACTCCGCTCCGGTTTCAAGTGCATGCAAATTGTCCACTGCGCGGTCATAGACTTCCTGCGCGATCATCGCGTCCGCGCGGGCTTCAAGGACATCGGCCGCGCCTTCGGTTGTGAGAGCATCGTCATAATCTTTTTGCGCGTCTTTCAGGTCGATCTCCGCTTCGTCGAGAATGATCTGTGCGGCGTCACGCAAACTCTGGCTGTCCGACGCGCCGCTGGTGCTGTCAAATACGTCCTGGGCATTTTGGTAGCCAAACCGCATCTGCGCAAGATTGGCTTCGATCCCAAGGAACTCCGCGCTGCCTGCCCGCTTGCTGATATCATCCAGTTTCTTCATGGCATTATCGAGGGCGGTTTTCTTTGCATCCACTTCGGCCTGTGCGGCTTTGATACGTTCCTTTTTCGAGAAGTACCAGACAGGTTGATCGAATTGACTTGGCTTTGACTCTTTCCAAATCGTAATCCGCGTGGACTTTTCCTGCGCGAGGACGTTGGAAAGCTTCAGGTCATACTGCAGCTGGGCGGATTCGAATGTAACCTGCGCAGTCTGGACCGCGGCGTTGGCAGAATCAAGTGCGGCTTGGGCAGTTTGTTTTTCGGAGCGAAGCAGGCTGTCGTCCAGACGAAGAAGCGGATCGCCCGTTTTGACGGACTGTCCCTCATCAGCAAGGACTTCCACAACTTTGCCGGCCATCTCTGGTGAAACATTCACTGTGACAGCTTCGATACTTCCAGAGGCGGTCAGGGCTCCGTTCGCACCGGACGAAGTTTGTGTGACGACAAAATATACGCTCACTAAAATAAGCAGCAGGATGATAATGATCGCGGGAAAAGGGGGACGTTTGTGATTCATGGAAATCTCCTTGATTTAAGGTTAGTCGAGGCGCTTGCGGAAGCGCAATGCGGCGGCAGTCATGATGCCGACCGCGAAAAGGGTCATGGCGATAACATCGGTCTGGATCATCTCAAGACCGACGCCCTTGAGCAGCAATGCACGAATGATGACAAGGTAATAACGCAAGGGCATCAGGTACGAAAGCCATTGCAGGATACGCGGCATGGCTTCGAGGGGAAAGAAAAAGCCCGAGAGGAAAATACTCGGCAGGAGAGTCATCCAAACCGTGAGCATGGCTTCCTGCTGGGTGTTGGCAATGGTGGAGGCAAACAAACCGATGCCCAAACCTGTGGTAAGGAAAACGACGGAGAGGATGAGTATCAAACCGAGGTCGCCGCGAATCGGCATGCCAAACCACCAATGCCCAACCGCCAATACTTCAATGGTGTTGAAGAAGCCAAGAATGACGTAGGGCATGAGCTTGCCGACGATCAATTCCCACGGGCGGATGGGCGTGACGATGAGTTGTTCGATGGTGCCGCGCTCGCGTTCGCGCACAACAGAGGAGGCTGTCAGGATCGCGGCAATGGCGTACAGGATCATGCCGATCACGCCCGGGATCATGAAGTAAGCGCTGATCATATCGGGGTTGTACCAAACCCTTGTACGGACTTGAACAGGCGGCTGTACACGCAGGTTCATGCCGCTGCGCTCGAATTTTTCCATCAGGATGCCAGTGGAGTGAGATTGTCCGATCAGCAGCGAAGCGGATAAGGCTGTGGATGCGCTGGTCGGGTCGGAGCCATCCAGGATGAAGGCAACCTGCGCGTTCCCTTCGTTGAGGCGCTGTGCATAATCGGGCGGGATGATAATCGCCGCGCGCGCATCTCCACGGGAGATGAGAAGCTCAATCTCCGCTTCAGACTGGACCGTGTACGCGATCCTGAAATAATCGGCCGAACGATATGCATTGAGCAGCGTGCGGGACTCGGCGCTTCGGCTTTGATCCAATACTGCCAAAGGGACGTTGCGCACATCGTTGGTCGCTGAGTAGCCGAGCAGGAACAACTGCATGATCGGGATCACGATGATCATGACCAGCGTGCGCGGGTCGCGCAGAATCTGGATAAATTCCTTGCGGATGATGGATGTTAATCTTGAGTTCATACATTCTCCTTGAGAATGCCGTGCATGAATATGTCAATATATACATCTGTGCTGTTTTTGGGCATCAATTTGCTGACCACCGAATCGGAGATGAGCATTCCTGTAATAAAGTAGGAGATAATCAAGCCAAAGAACGACCGCATCAGCACGGCAGGATTGGTTATACGCAAACCCTTCATTGATTTCACGATCCTTTTAAACACAGGCAGGATTTTGGGTGAAATCTCGCGCAACATCACCGCGCCGTGTTTACCCTTGAACTCGACCAGCTCAATGAACATCAGGTTGATAAATTCAGGTTGTTTGCCCAGTTCAGTGATGATGATCCGAAATGCGTTGCCGAAAAACTCTTCGGCAGTATCCCCCTCCACGGCAAGGACGAGGGGAAGGATTTTTTTATAGGGATGCTGGTCGATAATGATGGCTTCAAAAATCTCCTCTTTGCTTTTGAAGTGATTATAGATGCCGCCCAAGGCCAGTTCTGCACGGTCTGCAACCTGGCGCATGGAGCTGGCATGATAGCCCTGTTCCATAAACAGCTTGAGCGCGGCATCTTCAATTGCCAGTCGGGTTGTTTCACCTTTCTTTAGTTTTTCTTTCAGCATCTCGTCTCCATAAATATGAACGAACGTTCGTATTTATATTTTATTCAAAATAGAAGATATGTCAAGGGAAAAATATCCGCAGATATCCTGGATTGCAAATTTTTCAAGCCATAAAGCGCCTGAAGCCTGCCCATCTGGGGATAAATACGATAAGGTACAATCCATCTCATGCTTCCAACTCTATTAGAAGAGAACATCCGTAAAAACCTGAAACATAATGTCGCCGTCAACCTTTGGGATGGCGGCCTTTTTGGCGCAGCGCTGGGTTTTGCCTCCTTTAGCACAATTCTCCCGCTCTTCGTCGCATCCATGACCCACTCCGCTTTGCTGATCGGTCTTGTGCCCGCCATCCATTCCGTCGGCTGGCAATTACCACAACTTTTCACCGCGAGTCATGTCTCACGCTTGCGTCAATATAAACCCACCGTCCTCCTGGCTACCATCCATGAACGCGTACCGTTTTTGGGATTTGCAATGGTTGCCCTACTGCTGCCCTTCATTGGCGTACAGACAGGCCTCGTCATTACATTCATCCTCTTAACCTGGCAGGGGCTGGGAGGCGGCTTCACGGCCAATCCATGGATATCCATGATCGCAAAGATCATTGCACCCGAAACACGCGGCACATTTTTTGGATTGCAGGCCGGCCTCGCCAACCTCTTCATCAGCGGGGCCGCCATTATTGCAGGGTATTTACTGGATTACCTCGCCTCTCCCTGGGATTTTGCAGCCTGTTTCTTCCTCGCCAGCATTTTCTTCGCCTTATCATGGATCGCCCTCGCGCTCACGCGCGAACCTGAAGATACAGAAAAAATCATCCCAAAAGAACAGACTCATTTCTGGGATGATTCCAAAAAAATATTGCGCAAGGATACAAACTTCAACTGGTTTCTCACCGCGCGTTTCCTCTCGCAATTTGCCACCATGGGATTCTCATTCTACATTATTTACGCCCTGCGCAGCTTCAACATGACTCCAGTCATTGCAGGGTATCTCACCGCCACACTCACCCTCTCTCAAACCATTGCAAATATCGGCATGGGCTGGATCGGCGACCGCATCGGTCACAGATCCATGCTTATCCTCGGCGCATTTGCGGCGTTGTTTAGTTCCGTGCTTGCCTGGAACGCAGCCTCCATTGCATGGTTTTATCCCATCTTCATCCTCACCGGTCTCGCCAACGTCTCCATCTGGACCATCGGCATGACCATGACCGTGGATTTCGGCACCGAAACCGAACGTCCCATATACATCGGTCTCTCGCAAACCCTCGTCGCACCCGCCACCATCATCGCCCCTGCCTTCGGCGGTTTCATCGCAGATTCAGCAGGCTTCATCCCCACATTCACCATTTCAACAGCCCTATCCATTTTGATGATCGTCATTCTTATTTTTCTGGTTAAAGACCCACGCAAACAATTAAGCAATACCCATGTCTCTCATTAATAAGCGGAATTTTTTGGGTGAGCCGCAAAAAGAGCCTGTTTTTTTGAAAGGTTAATCAAGACAGTTGGGATGGGCTAAAGAATTATCCATTTATTTTGATGTGCGCTATAATAAAAGTTGTCTGACAAATACCATCAGGAGAATCCCATGACCAAAATTGACCTCACCATTCACAAGGACCGCCGGGCCCGCGCCATCCAACGCGCAAAAGAGCGTAACATCATCATCCCCACTTATGCCCAAATGAAGGACCCTTCCAAAATTCCTGCAAAAATTAAAGAGGAATTGAAAGGAATTGGACTCTGGGACATTCACCCGCGCAACCTCTTCCGCATTAGTTGGAAGAATCAGCCCACCGCTTCGGGCGGGAGGTTTGGCGGAGTCAACTTCGTCGAGCTTCCGCCTTCGCTGACGGGCGTCAAGGCGCGCATCATTGCCCTCGTCGGTAAGTGGATGCCGACAGGGTCGCACAAAGTCGGGGCAGCGTTTTCCTGTCTCGTGCCGAGGCTGGTCACCGGTCAGTTTGACCCGACCACTCAAAAGGCAGTCTGGCCGTCCACTGGAAATTACTGCCGCGGCGGCGCGTATGACTCCGCCTTGCTGGCTTGTGAATCCATCGCCATTTTGCCCGAAGGCATGTCGAAGGAAAGATTCGAGTGGCTGGAAAAAGTGGCCGGTGAAACGATCAAGACGCCTGGGACTGAATCCAACGTCAAGGAAATTTTCGACAAGTGCTGGGAGTTGAAAAAATCAGGTCAAGACTTGATGATCTTCAACCAATTTGAAGAATTCGGAAATTATCTCTGGCACTACGAAGTGACGGGGCACGCCATGGAAGAAGTGCTCAAGAAAGTAATGGGCAAGGATGACCGTTTCCGCGGCATGGCATCTGCCACAGGTTCAGCAGGCACAATTGCCAGCGGCGATTATCTCAAGCAGATTTTCCCCGAAAGCAAGATCGTTGCAAGCGAAGCCCTGCAATGCCCAACCCTCTTGGAAAACGGATTCGGCTCGCATCGCATCGAAGGCATCGGCGATAAACATGTGCCGTGGGTTCATAACACAAAGAACACTGACTTTATCACCGCCATTGACGATAACGCCGTGGTCAACATTGCACGATTGTTCAACGAAGAAAACGGACGCGCCTATCTCGCGGAAAAAGGCGTTCCTGAAGCTATTATCTCCAATCTCGATTTACTTGGTTTCTCTGGCATCTCGAATGTACTTTCCTGTATCAAGACTGCCAAGTATTATGAGATGGATGAAAATGATGTGATGATCACCATGCTGACCGACTCGATGGAACTCTATCGCTCACGACTGCATGAAATGCATCAGGAATCTGGCGAGTACAGTGAGAACAACGCCGCCGCAGATTTTGCCCGCTACCTGCATGGACAGTCCACCGATAACATGCTCGAACTCACCTATCCTGAACGTCGCCGAGTACACAACTTGAAATATTACACATGGGTCGAGCAGCAAGGCCGAACCTACGAAGAGATCCAGCAGCAATGGTATCAACCAAACTACTGGACTGACGTACAAAAACAAACCGACGAAATTGACGAACTGATCGTGGAATTCAACAAGGAAGTTGGGCTTGGATAAGCCATAGGGCAGGCTGAAAATCATTTGTGGAAAGTGGAAGGTAGGGAGTAGAATCTACCCACCGCTTTCCACTTTCCATTTATGCACATGACCCTTTCTTCCACATCCCTCGTGCTCGTCTGCCTGCTCCCCACTCCACGCGACATGGAAATCGCGCGCCTGCTGGGATGGTATCGGATCCCGCTTCGCACCGCACCCAAAGTGGTTGCTGTGGACTATCTGGCTTTCTATCAACCGGCGACATTCGGCGAGCGCGGCGGACAAATCGAATTCATTGCCCCCGTCCGCGGGCATGAACTCACCACCCGCGCTGAATTGCTCAAAGACGAAGCAGACCATCCACGCGCCCGGGAGGAATATTACAAAATCCAAATTGGGGGTTTGGAGAAATTAAAAGAGCCCATCAACGCCGGTAAATGGAAGAGACTGACCTTCCTTTATTCCACTGGCGAGTATTTACTCAATGCAAAATTACTGAATGATCTTGTGGTTCAAAACAATGAACGCGAAATCTTGTGGAAAAACCTGTGTGAACGGGCGGAAACCGAGCAGCTATACAAGACTGACTTGCCTGAAACAGACATTCCACCTGAAATGCTAATGACACTGTTGGGCATCAAAGACCTGCAAACCGATTAAGCAATTACGACACCAAAAATGGTCATTTAGTGGTCTTGATTACGCCTATCATAAGTGTTAGACTTTGCTCAAGTGTTCGTGGATTTATTCATCGCAACCCATCTTCCAGCCTTGCAAAATCATTTCCTTGTGCGCTGGATAAGACAAAATTTTACCGAATCCATGTTATCAAAAACAAGGCGCTTGCTGTTTTGTGAGCGGAATTCGGCTCTTCTCTTGGGGCACCCGATTTCGACTCGATAAAAACAGGTATCCAAAATCGGAAAGGCCTCGCATACCAGTTCGCCCATGCATCGATCTCATCATTCATATTGATGAGAAAGGTAATCCGTCTCCCATTGATAATTTGTGCCCACGGACCCTCGCCCGTCAACTTTTTAGAACACCAGTTATTATGACCGCCATAAATCAACCCGGACCCTCTCCAAAAGACAACACACCACCCAGCCTGCCTTGGCTAAGTGATGTCTCCAAAGCCGCGCAAAGGCTTACCAGCCTAACCTTGGAATCGTCCGCGCAAGCCGCATTGATCACCGTCAAAAACGATTTGTGGGCATACGCCGGCGGCCTCTCCCAGAATGCCGCAAAGGAAGCAGCTCAAACCGTCATTCGCAATTGGGATGGGCAAAAGGGTTCGGACCTTCTGAAATTCATCCGCCTCGACAGCACAAATGCCGAGCACGTGCTTTATGCCACTCCCCTGGCTGCTGACACCATGCTTGCTTTCATTTTCGACGCAGAAACTCCCTTCAGCACCATCCGCACCCAGGCAAGCCAGCTCGCCAATGATTTCGGCAGTGAGCAAACCAAGTCGGATCAACCGCCCGAGCCGGCACAACAAATAGACTTTGATTTTCTCAATGACATGGATGAAGACAACTCGCTGGATGTTTCCCCGCTCTCGAATATTTTCGCCAACCTGCCTGTATCCAATTCCGCACCCGCCTCAACCCACGACTTTGACCTGCCTCCAAAAAAAGAAAAATCCCAGCCCAACCAGACACGCATCTCCGAACCGCTTTCAAATGCACCAGCTTTCAATCGTGAGGTTTCCCCCTCCGTCCAATTGAATAAAGTGGTGATGAAGGACCAGCCTCAAGCTCCGGATACGAGCGCGCAACCCGGCATACCCATGGGTGAAGTTGGAATCAACGCAGCAAGCTTGAACCATCTCACTTATGCCTGCCTTTTCATTCCGAGATTTTCCACACATTACCTGACGGGAGATCTGGCTGATCGGCTTGGTGAATGGCTCCCGACCATCTGCATTGCCTTCGGATGGCGCCTGGAATTTTTGGCAGTGCGCCCCGAGTATCTGCAATGGGTGGTAAATGTCCAGCCTAACAAATCACCCGATCTTCTCATGCGCATCATGCGCAAGCAAACTTCGGAGAAAATTTTTGACGAATTTATTCGCTTGAAAAAAGAGAACCTATCCGGTGATTTTTGGGCGCCGGGCTATCTTATCATGGGAGGTTCACAACCTCACCCGCCGCACCTTGTACGGGATTTCATACAACGGACCCGCCAGGCGCAGGGACAGAATTACGCTCCCGTCCCGCCGCGTGGATATCCGGAAAATAAATAAAGCGCAGAGTATAATCAACTCTGCGTTTTATTTTTACCGGATTGCGGGATCTTTTTTGATGACTCTCCAATCTGGGTCAACCCTATTGGACATCTATAACCACCGGATTAATAAATATCATGCCCCCTACCCTTTATCTGATTGATGGACATGCACTTGCCTATCGTATGTATTTTGCCCTGACAGCCGGCGGAAACAGTCAGCGCTGGCAGACATCCAAGGGCGAACCCACCGCTGGCATTTACGGCTTTGCCCGCGAACTGGTCCGCGTGTTGGAGCAGGAGAAGCCAGAATATCTTGCAGTGGCTTTTGATGTGGGCAAGACCTTCCGGGATGAGATCTTCCCCGAATACAAGGCGACTCGCGAAAAAATGCCCGATGACCTGCGCCCGCAGCTCGAACGCATTCGTGAAATGGTGGATGCGTTCAATATCCCACGCCTTGAAATGGAAGGCTATGAAGCAGATGATGTGCTTGGTTCCACTGCCAGGGTCGCCGCAGAACAGGGCTTGGGGGTAAAGATCATCACAGGCGACAGAGACCTGCTTCAATTGGTCAATGAACGCACGACCGTTTATCTTGCAGGCGATGACCAGACTTACATCACAAAGGAGGACGTCATCAATAAATTGGGCGTCCGACCAGATCAGGTGGTGGATTACAAAGCCCTCGTCGGCGATCCTTCCGATAATATTCCCGGCGTAAAAGGTGTCGGCGAAAAGACTGCAACAGCCTTACTCAAAAAATTTGACACCTTGGATGCGATCTATCAAAACATAGATCAGGTGGAAAATCGCTGGAAGGGGAAACTCGAAGCGAATAAAGAAGCGGCTTATATGAGCCGCAGGCTTGCGCAGATTGAAGTCAACCTTGACATCCAGTTGGATCTTGAACACGCCGCAGTAAATCCATTTGATCCGGCCAAATTGGAAGCCTTCTTCAAGGAAATGGAATTCCGCACGCTCTTAAGCAAAGTTCCGAACATCAGCGGCAATGTAACAGAATCCCCGGAAACAGCGCCTCAAACCGCAAAAACCAAAAGCGGACAGATGGCCATGTTCGTCAATCAACCACAGGTTGTTTATTCGCCGCATTCATCGAATATCGAAGTCATTATCATTGATACGGATGATAAATTAAATGGTCTCGTCAAAGAATTATCCAAAGCAAAGGTAATTTCATTTGATACAGAGACCACCGACACGGAAGAAATGAAGGCAGAACTGGTCGGCATCTCGCTTGCCATCCAGGAAGGACAGGGGTATTACATCCCCGTCGGCCATACTTCGGGAAATAATCTTTCAATTGAAAAGGTGATTTCCGCCCTTACGCCAGCCATGACGAACCCAAAGATCGGCAAAATAGCACATAACGCAAAATACGATTACATCCTCCTTGCGCGGTATGGCCTGATCACTTCCCCGCTCGCCTTCGATACGATGCTGGCTGAATTCATCGTTGACCCATCCTCGCGCAATCTCGGGTTGAAAAACCTTGCGGCCATCCGCCTGGGCGAGGAAATGACTCATATCGAAGAACTGATCGGCAAAGGCAAGAAGCAGATCAGCATGGCGGATGTGGCGATTGAAATCGTCGCGAACTATGCCGCCGCTGATGCCGAGACCACGCTCCACCTGATGCCCATCATGCAAAAGGAATTGGGCCGCGTGAACGGTACAAAAATTCTGGATGAAATCGACATGCCTCTCACCACTGTGCTGGCAGAAATGGAAATGGCAGGCGCATTAATTGATACCGATTTCTTCAGCAAGATGTCCGTCGAACTGGCCAAACGGCTGGCGGAGATCGAAAAGGAAATTTATCAACTGGCCGGCAAGACGTTTAACATAAACTCACCGCAACAACTCTCGGATATTCTCTTCAAACATCTGCGCCTCGAACCGCCCGACAAAGGGCGCAAAACGGCAACAGGCTTTTACTCCACCTCGGCAGATGTATTGGATGCCATGCGCGGCAAACATTCCATTTTAGATTGGATCCTCGAGCAGCGCGAACTCTCCAAACTAAAATCCACCTACGTCGATGCGCTGCCCACTGCAGTGGATAAAAACACCGGCCGCGTACATACTTCCTACAGCCAGGTCGGTGCAGTGACGGGACGTCTCTCCTCCAATAACCCGAACCTGCAAAATATCCCGATCCGCACCGAGACAGGACGTCGTGTGCGAAATGGATTCATCGCAGAAAAAGGCAATGTCCTGCTTTCAGTGGACTACTCACAGATCGAATTGCGCATCGTCGCACACATGGCAGAGGATGAAGCCATGCTGGCCGCCTTCCGTGCGGGGGAAGATATTCATGCCACCACTGCCGCCGCCATCTACGATATTGAGCTGGATAAGGTGACCAAAGACATGCGCCGCCACGCAAAAGCCATTAACTTCGGTCTCATCTACGGCATGTCGGCCTTCGGACTCTCCCGCTCCACAGAGTTGACTTTGGCCGAAGCGGAGGATTTTGTCAAAGCCTATTTCAGGAAATTCCCCGGCGTAAAAAAATACCTGGATGGAATGAGAAGGCAGGCTGCCGAAATCGGTTACGTGGAGACCCTGCTCGGGCGCAGGCGCTACTTCCCCGCCTTGCAGGGCAAGGTCAATGTACAAATCAAGAACCGTGAAGAACGCGAAGCCATCAATGCACCCATACAAGGCACAGCCGCAGACATTATGAAGATCGCCATGCTCAGAATTCCATCCGCACTTAAAAATGCAGGATTGAAAGGCAAGATGCTTTTACAAGTGCATGATGAACTTGTGCTCGAATGTCCTGAAAGTGAAATGCAAGGGACCGCGCAGGTCGTTCAGGAAACAATGGCAAATGCCTACCCGCTGCGCATCCCTCTCGAAACAGAAGCAAGAGCGGGCGCGAACTGGGGCGAAATGGCCGTCCTACAATAACAACCGATCCGCCTGGGTCATCTTATAACAGGGTTATAATTCCAGTTTCGATCCATAATTCTCGCAAATGCGAAAGCAGAATATCAATAATGCCCGGACGAGATGATATTTTTCAAAAAGCAATGAACGAAGGCCACTCCGCAGCCTGGGACCAGGAATGGGATAAGGCTGTCAGTGCATATCGTCGCGCTTTACAGGAAATTCCCGACCATCCCAAAGCGCTCAACAGCCTTGGGCTTGCGCTTTATCAACTTGGCAACATCGAAGAATCTTTGCAAATCTATTCGAACGTGGCCAGGATCTCGCCCGATGATCCTGTGCCAATGGAGAAAGTGGCGCAGCTTTCTGAAAGACTCGGCAATTTAAATAACGCAATCGAGGCGGCGCTTCGAGCGGGTGATCTCTTTTTGCAACAACATGACATTGAAAAAGCGCTTGAAAACTGGGTGCGGATTACAAATTTGAACTCCGAACATGCAGTTGCACATTCGCGTCTTGCACAGGTACATGAAAAACTTGGACACGCCCAACAGGCTGTGACTGAATATCTGGCGGTTGCCAGCATTATCCAGCGGACCGGCAACGCCGAAAAATCAAAAGAGATCGTGGAAAAAGCCCAGTCTCTTTTGCCGAACAGCCGCGAAGTGAAACAGGCACAGACTCTACTCAAAACAGGGCAGCTGCTCCCCAAGCCGATCCGCGGCAAAGGCGGAACAGGTCCCATCCGCATGGCTCAGGTAAAACAATTGCAAACGCCTGAAAAAGCCGCCTCTGGTTTGGACCCTGTGGCTGAAGCGGGCCAAAAAGCATTGACCCAGCTGGCAGAATTACTCTTCGAGTACTCCGACGAAAGTCCCTCAGCTCCGGAAGCCCGCGGACTTTCCGCGATCATGAAAGGCACAGGCGGCCTCTCCATGCAACAAGCCGAGCAGACCAAAGTGATCCTGCACCTCGGTCAAGCCATTGATGCACAAAGCAAAGGCAGGAAAACCCAGGCCGCGGAAGAAATGGAAGGCGCGCTGGAAGCTGGTTTCAATCACCCATCCATATATTTCAACCTTGGCCTGTTGCGCTTCAAAAGCGACCGTTTGGAAAGCGCGCAGCGCTTTTTACAAAATTCTGTCAAACACCATGATTATGCACTTGGCACCCGCCTGCTACTGGGGCAATTGCTTGTGAAAAAATCCAATTTCCACGAAGCCGCATTGGAATACCTGGAAGCGTTGAAACTGGCTGATTCAATGACAGTTCCAACGGAACAATCGGATGACATCCGCCAGCAATATGAACCGCTGATCGAGGCGTATCAAACCAAGGACGATGAAACAGAATTACGCAAGGTATGCGAAAACATCCACGGTTTACTGATGCGCCCGGACTGGCGCGAGCAACTCCACAAGACGCGCGAACAGATGCCAAAACAGGAGGGCGAAATGCCTGCCCCGCTCGCCGACGTCATCCTGCAGGCACAGTCCAGTTCAGTGCTCGAAGCCATGAACCGCATCAATCAACTGGCGCGCATGGGAAGTTTGCGCACCGCAATGGACGAAGCATTCGAGGCCGTACAGCACGCGCCGACATACCTGCCCCTCCACATCCTCATGGGAGATCTGCTCATTCAGGAAGACCGCATCACGGAGGCGATCTCAAAATTCAGCGTCGTTGCACAAGCCTACAGTGCGCGCGGAGAAGTGTTGCAGGCCACAAAATTATTGCGCCGCATCATTCAACTCTCGCCCATGGACATCAACTCCCACAAGCGGCTCATCAACCTACTGGTGGCACGCGGACAGACGGATGAAGCCGTCCAAGAATATCTGGAACTCGCCACGATTTACTACCGTCTGGCTGAACTTGACATGGCGCGTAAAACCTACACATCCGCCCTGCGCATGGTACAACAAGGCAAAGCCAGCCGCGATTGGAACACACACATCCTGCAGCTCATGGCAGATATCGACCTGCAGCGCCTCGATTGGAAACAAGCCTTGCGGGTCTATGAACAAATCCGCACGCTTGACGCTGACGACATTAGCGCGCGCAAACAATTGATCGACCTCAACCTGCGCATGGCGCAGCCCGATAAAGCCCTGAGCGAACTCGAAAACTTCATCAACCATTTAGAGAGCCAGCACAAAAACGATCTGGCAATTACCTTCCTTCAGGACCTCGTAAAAGAACATGACGATCAACCTCTGCTAAAACGCACGCTTGCCGCGCAACTCCACCGCTCGGAACGCACAGATGAAGCGATCGCCCTGCTTGATATGCTCGGCGAATCCCTCATTCAAGGCGGAGACAAAGCGGGCGCCATGGAGGTCATCAACCAGATCATTTTAATGAACCCTCCGAATGCCGGGAAATACCGCCAGGTGCTCAACCAAATGCGGGATACCCAATAGAGCTGGATGCCCACCATTATCGATATGTATTTTTCCCCGCCTCGCACAAAATCCAAAACCGGCCTTATTACCCCAACAGTATCTTCGACATGACAAGTAGGTATCCCAACCTGGGTTACAAATTTTCAGCAGCTCGCAAAGGCTGCATGCCATAACCCGACCGAATTCAAAATTGGAGAGAAATATGCCAATAACCCAAAACAAGGCTGTTATGAAATGGCTGTTCATTTTTAGCTTTGTGGTAGCCTTCCTCGTGATCTTCGGGGGGTTTGTCCGCCTCACCCGCTCCGGACTTTCCATCGTCGAATGGAATCCCATCAGCGGCGTGATGCCCCCCATCGGTCAGCAAGCCTGGGAGCAGGAATTCGCCAAGTATCAACTCACTCCTGAATACATCAAGATCAACACCGGTATGACGCTTGGAGAATATCAATTCATCTTCTACATGGAATGGATCCACCGCTTGATTGCCCGCCTGGCAGGTTTGTTCTATGCCATTCCGCTGTTTTATTTTCTTATCAAGAAAACCATCCCATTCAAGGAATGCGGCATTTATCTGGTGATGGGGCTGCTCTTCATCGGGCAGGCCTTCATGGGCTGGTACATGGTCGCCAGCGGTTTGGTGGACCGCCCAGCCGTCAGCCACTTCCGCCTGACCATGCACCTGTTATTTGCACTTGCTCTTTTCGGCATTGCATTGTGGACGGCGCTGGGTCACAAATACGGCTTCCCCGATGCATCAACAAATGTCAAATGGTCCCTGCCATCGAAATTATCCTTTTGGTCAACGGTTATTCTGCTGATTCAAATCACCTACGGCGGTATGACAGCCGGCCTCAAAGCAGGCCACGTGTCAGATACATGGCCTCTCATGTTTGGGAAATTAATACCACCCAATTTCTTCAACTCATGGACCGACTTGTTTGAAACTCCGCAAACCATCGTCTTCATCCACCGCTGGTTTGCCTGGCTGGGGATTATCATTGTCCCTGCGATGTATTACCTCGTGAAGAAACGGAAGTATCCTGCCGATATTCAAAACGGGTTCAAATGGTTAATTGGCGTGGTTGCCCTGCAGATCACACTGGGCGTGCTTACCATCTTGTCTTACGTCAACATCGTGACCGCCCTCATCCACCAGGCCAACGCCCTCATCCTGTTTGGGATGGCGTTATATTTTATTCACAGATTCAGGGCGTGGGATAGAAATTAATCCTGCACAAATCAAAACTGGAAATCAGCATTTATTGCAAGAAATAGTTTTTTGTGCTTAAAAAGAAACTCACCCACGAAAGATCATCTTCGGGGTGAGTTGTGCTTATGTGTTCGTGCTTTTTTATTGACCCATCTCAGCTAAAGCCGCATCGATCTTTTCCTGAAAGACATTAATGGGCTGTGCGCCTTCAAGAATAACGGTCTTTGTCTCTCCATTTACGGTATAAGTCAACAGGAATGAAGGAGTTGCCTGAATACCAGCCAGGATCCCATTCTTTCCATCCTCTGCGATCAGGCTCTTATAATTGCTGCCATTGAAACAGGAGCGGAATTCATTCATGTTCAATTCTATTTTTTCGGCAAATGCCAGCAGACGGCGGTCCGTATAGGCACCGACATTCTCACCCGTCTGGTTGGCAAAAATAATATCGTGCATTTCCCAGAATTTACCCTGATCGCCTGCGCAATAAGCTGCTTCTGCGGCGCTGCCCGATTCCGCACCAATAAAGTCGCCGAAGGAGTGATACACAAAATATACAGTACCGTCAGCTATATAACCTTCCACTAATTTCTCTTCCGTATCCATAAGGAAGTTGCGGCAGTAAGGGCACTGAAAATCTGAATATTCATCGATCTTGATCGGGGCGTCAGGGTTACCCATCGCATTGAAATCCACATTTGTGCGGGAAATAACCGGCGCTGAAATTACATCGCCGATCGGTTTGAAATTAGGATATATAAACAAGAAAGCCAGAAAAAGTGCCCCGAGGGATATAAGACCTATGCTCAACAGGCGGGAGCGCTGCTCCTTGCGGCGTATTTGATCGCGGCGTGCCTGCCGCTTGCTTATTTCTTTATTATTGTCCATACTAACTCCTATGATTAAAGTTTGTCTTTTATTTTCCCATGCTGAAATGGATTTGTCCAGTGCAGCGTTAGAAGGCTCTTATTTTTCAATCGCGCAAACAGGCATTCATCCATTGCATCATTGTCTTGAAGACTTCAGCCTGTTCGGGTTCATTGTGAATTTCATGATAGGCGCCTTCCCACAATACCAGCGTGCAATTTCCCCTCAATGGAGCGGCAAATTCGATGCTGCTTGACGGAAAAGCAAGGACATCCTTCCTGCCATGCATAAGAAGCAACGGAAGTGGAAACTCGCCCGCATGTTTCAAGGTCCACTGGTTGACACCCAGCATGATCTTTCCAAAACCAAGCGAAATTTTATCATGCACCAGCGGGTCATTGATATAGGCCTGCACAACCTTTTCATCGCGTGAAATGCTTTTTGGGTCCAACCCGCTGGCAAGGGAAGCACTTGGCATCAGGGTTCCCAATACCTTTGCCACGGCAACTTTCAAAGCCTGTTTCTCAAGAGCGGTATGCAGACCCGAACCGGTGGCAATCACCCCTTTCACTTTCGGCTTACGAAGCAGGCCGTAATGCAAAACCTGTATACCACCAAGACTGTGTCCGTACAGGAAGAGCGGCAGGTCTGCAAACCGTGCGCCAGCCTGTTCCAGTAATACGTCGATATCCATCATAAAATCTTCAATGGATGAGATATGTCCTCGGGCACCCCCGGAACGTCCATGCCCGCGCAAGTCCGAGGTAAATAATACAAAACCCTCCCTGCCAAATGCTTCGGCTACGTGGGCATAACGAGAACTATGCTCGCCCAATCCATGCACAAGGCACACGACTGCTTTGGGTTGCAAAACTGTCGGCTCCCAATATTGGGCAAAAATATCCAAACCATCGTACGTTTTCCAGGTTAGTTCTTGATGTTTCATTTCATCCTCCAATGCTGATCTTAAAGTTCACACTGATGCGTCCAATGTATGACAGACATGTTCTTCAATATCGTACTCTTTGCTGTTTGCCCGGTATAAACATTAGCAAAATTCAATATACGCGCAGGCAGTTCAAGCGCTTATTTATGCGATCTGGATTTTGGAAGACTGCGAACAAGCCCAGTCAGCATTTTGATCCCAAATAACGAAATATCCACCTGGGTCATGAAACACCCGGCGGATATACAAGCACTGGAAAATGTTCGCCTGTCTGTACAAATCCCAATTTTTTATAAAGGAATAGCGATGCAGCATTATCCGCCTGTGTGTTGACGGAAAGGCTGCCGTTTCGACCGATATTCAATCGCTGGATCAAGTCATTCACCAATGCAGCGCCTACTCCCCTGCCTTGCGCCTCAGGCTGAACCCCGAGCCTGGCAAGGTGTGCCCCAAATGGATTCCCCGTACTGATCTGATAACCGATCACACCCGAATCGTCTTCAGCGACAGTGGCATGCGACGCCTGCAAACGCGCTCTTTGAAGCGAATCAAATGTGTTGTGCCAAAAATGACCGAACGAAGCAAGATCCACTTCCGTTATGACCTTCAGGTCTGATTCCTGCATGGGTCGTATTTGAATCTGTTGCGGCGAATGAAGTGTTTTGATATTTTCGCCGCTCAATTGCAGCAAAACAATATTTTGTTTTACTGCAAAACCGCTGGCAAGCAGGATATTTTGGAACCATTGTTTCACCACAATCGCCGCGACCTGCGCCTGCGGGTTGACAGAGACGATTTCAGGGTAAGCGACCTTCCATAACGCAGACCAGGCTTCGGTTCCAGATAGATGCGGATGATACGCAAAGAGGTGGATCCATGCCACCAGAGGCGGATCTGCAGGGCAAGCCAGGGTGGCAGTGATAAGTCCGCCTTCCTCCATCACCCAGTAATTCTGCGAACCGATCCAATCCAATACAGACCTCCAATCCAAATGGCGGTGTGTATTGGATTCATAATAGATAAGGTTGGCGATTTGCTGGTAATCCTGTTGGACTGCGCGCCGAACCTGTAAGCTAAGGTTGATCATCCTCTATTGATCAGACGAAGGAAAAAATTCAGGATACGCTCGAAAAAGCCCGGAGTCTGTTTTGCATCCAGTGAGCCCATCATCTTATATGCTGATTCGGTAATGCGGCCGGTTCTAAGTTTTATGGCAGCGGCGGATTTCATGACCATGGAACGCAAGTCACCTTCATCGACCTGCTTGAATAACTCAGCGGATAGTTCATATTTTTCGATGGCTTCATCATACCGACGGAGAGCCGCAAGCGCGGCAGCTTGATTCCCCAATGCCATTGCCTGGCGCTTAATGTCCCTGGCGCCTTCGAATATTCCATCCGTGCCGACTGCGGCATCCAGCGACTCCTGCGGCTTGCCGGCCTGCAACAGGGCGACGCTTATATTGTTCTTCATTTCAGCAACCATTAATCCCGCGGAATCCAAATTGTAAGCTTCTGCGGCCTGACGGAATAGATCAGCAGCTTCATTGAACTTTTTATTTTGAAAAGCGCGTTTGCCTTGTACTTCGAGTTGTGCAGGTTCAAGTGGCATTGGAGATTTCACCGGAATTTTTCAATAAATATCAAAGCGTAATGTCAAGCAGGCCTTCTGCAACAGACCGCAATTTCTCCCTGGACATGTCGCTGAGTTTCATAGCCAATTCAAGATAGGGTCGGTTGACAGGCTGGCAGACAAAGTTTTGTATTTCCTCAGGCAATTCAAGAAATTTCTGCGCGGCCCTCTGGCTGCTCATCCACTGGCCCACCGGACCGCTTTGATCAAAGAAAGTATCAATGCGGCTACCCATGACTGCAAGAATGCTTTCAAGTTCAGGTACGGAGATGGCGCGCTCGCCCAGTTCATATGATTTTAGTTTCGATTGTGAAATCCCAGTTTCCGAGGCAAGGTGGCGAATGGACATGTTTGCGTTCGTCCGTTCCTGCCGCAGCAACGCCCCGATCATGCGCTGGCGCAAGGCTATCAATTGCGGCAGATCCACAGATTCAAGCGGAGAGCCCGCATCAGACTTGATCTCTGTCCCCCAGAATTGGGAGATCGGAAGTTTCAAAAAATATACAAAGGTTTCAAGTTCAGGCAGGGATGGAGAGCGGCGGCCCTCTTCGTATGCGCGGAACAAGCCCGGTTTAATGCCAATTGCATCAGCACACTCTTTTACGCTGCGGCGTTCCGCCAGGCGGGCATCCCGAATCAGCAAACCTAGTTTCTTTTCACGTATGGTAATCTGAGCGTTATTCATAATTCCTCATAAGGGGTTGGATGCATGGATTATAGCAGAGTGTTTTAACATCGCAAACCTTGAGAGGTGGAAGGTCTCGGCGCGAATATCCCCGCACCAAGTTTGAAGCCAGCCGCTTCAAGCCGCGGCGTAAAATTGGGATGAATTCCAGCGGCGCTTAATACTCCCTGAACCCTCCCATCTGTGGCAACACCTATTCTAATAAATTATTCCTTTCGAAATTTACGCGCCAAAGTTGCCATTTCTCCGGCCACATTCTTAAATATGATGGAAGCTGTATCCGTGGGAAATTTTATCGAGAAGGGCTGGTGATGGGTGTTGGCAAAAGAAAAATTAGTGCCCAGATAGGGCATGGTTGCTATGATCTTCATACCCAGCGCACTCTCCGCTTCCACTTTGCTCAAACCTTCCAGGCCCACAGTCCGGTTCAGGATCGTATAAATAGAACCGGCATTCACACCCTTGTGTATTAAGTATTCCAATAAAGTCTTTGTCAATGACACCGTGCTTGCATCGGTGCTGACAATCAAAGCCACAAGATCCGCGTGCTGAATGAGCGGCAGGGTGATCTTTGAAAGCGAGCGACCGATATCGATCAGCACATAATCATAGGAGGCCTTCAAGGCTGTCACGATATCCCAGATTCTCCCCACGTTAAGACAATTACTACTTTCAGGGTCCGGCGAACCAGCCAGCAAATTAAAACGCCAGGTCTTCATCTCCGGCAGTTCGTTGCGAAAAAACTCGGGGGTTGTCTCTTGCGGCGGCATATCCGTAATCGTGACGATATTTTGCGCTTCCTGATAGCCGACAATGGGAGCGATGGAACCGATCGGCAATACCAGGTCCATGACAACCAGCCGCGCCCCCGGCTGATTTTGTGAAATGTTCATGGCAATGTTCGCACACATGGATGAGGTACCGCTGCCGCCCTTTGCACTCAGAAATATCATGAGCAAGCCCCCACCCGGCTTCATGATCTCATCCGGAAATCCAAGCAAACGTTTTATCGTTTCATTTAGGATGGAAACAGCCTGCTCGGATTTTGTTATATATTCATTGAAACCGGCATCCAGACAGGACTTGATGTGAATCGCACTGGAGTCAGCACCAAGAGCGACAAGGGGCAAATCTGCTGTACGCGGATCCTGCCTTAGTTTTACAGCCATCTCCCCGCCAGTAATATCAGCCATATGCGGGTCGATGATCATAAAATCGGGATGATCGCGCCAGGCAAAGATCAACCCTTCCTTTCCAGAGCCAGTTTGAAGCACTTCATATTTCTGGTCCGTCAGGTTGCGGGCAATAAAGTTTCGGCTGGCTACATCTGCATCGACGATCAGTATCTTTTTTCCAGTCATGGTACTTCCTTCCGCGCACTCGCATATGCGCTCATGTCACGCTTCAATTGGAGGCATCAGGTACCCCAGCCCGGACCGCGTGACAATATGGCGGGGATTGTGAGCATCCTCTTCGAGTTTCTGTCTCAAGCGGGCAATGCTCACCCACAAAATCTCTTTGTCACTTTTATATTCCGCTCCCCACACGCTCGAGAGTAATTCTTTCGAGGTGAGGATCCTTCCAACATTATGTGCAAACTGCAGCAAGAGACGGTACTCTGTTGCAGAAAGTGAAATGACATCCTCACCGCGCCACACTTCAGCACGGGCGAAATCGATCTTTAGCTCATCATGGGTAAAGAAGCGCGCCTGAACTATATCCGCGGGAGGCTGTGCGCGGCGCAGTACAGCCCGAACACGCGCAAGCAGTTCGGTGGCAGAAAAGGGTTTTACAAGATAATCATCAGCGCCAAGATCGAGACCGCGCACACGATCCTGCTCTTCGCCGCGAGCCGTCAGGATCACAATGGGCACATTGGAGAATTCACGCAAGCGCTGACAGGTCCCAAAACCATCCAGGCGTGGCATCATGATATCCAGCAAGACTAGGTCTATCGGTTGGTTTGAAAACACCTCCAGAGCCTGAACGCCGTCCTGTGCAGTTTCCACTTCGTAGCCTTCGGTACGCAAATTCGCCTCCAAAAGGCGAAGGTAACGGGGTTCATCGTCTACGATCAAAATACGCTTGGCCATAACGATCTCCTAAATGACATAAGGATGATAACAATCAAACCACCGCATCGACAGGCAGTTCGATAAAGAAGGTCGTACCTTCACCCGGCGCGGACTCCACCCAAATATTACCATGATGCGCCATCACAATCTGCCTGCAAATATACAGCCCCAGTCCCGTACCAGGGACCGTGCGTTCGCCTGGGACACGATAGAAACGCTCAAAGATAAAGGGGAGATAATCCTCAGAGATGCCATTCCCATGATCGGCAAAGGTGACGTGCATCCTCCCCTCTTTGATACGCATCGCAATATCGATCTGGGAATCCGGCGCATATTTGAGCGCATTGCTGAAAAGATTCTCGAAGACCTGTGAAAAGCGGAAACCATCGCCGCGAATTGACGGAAGGGGCTGGACATCAAAGGTGATTTTTACCTGCGGGTGACGCGCATTCACCCGGGTGGCAACATCACGTGCAAGTGCATCCATTCTAACTGGAGAGAATTTAAACTGAAGGGTCTTGCTATGCAAGCGTGCTGACTCGAGCATATCTTCGATCAAGCGGGTTAATCGATCGGCTTCCTCATCAATAATATTCAAAAATTCACGCTGGGTGGCTTCATTCCAGGTTGTATCCTCCCTTAATAGACTTGTACTATATCCCTTAATAAAGCCAAGCGGTGTAAGTAATTCATGAGAGATCGTGGAAACAAAATCATCCTGCAGGCGCATTTGCCTTTGCACAGAATCCAGTTCTGCGCGCGCCGCTTGCAAATCCCTGTGTTCGATCAAAGCTGCGGCCCAAAACGCCTGCAATGAACCAATTTGAATTTGCAAATCGGTAAACTCGGGTCCGCCGAAACGGACAAATACCAGCGCACCGCTTAAATTGGAGCCAATCTTCAGGGGTAAACCCAGTAAATGCGCCAGCGCCATACGATCCATACCCTCAAAGGCCTGCGCGGGTAATTGCAGAGTCATTTCCCCTGATACAAGCACGTCGTTGGCTGCCCTCTGCCCCCAGGCGGCATCGGCTTCGGCATGTTTACCGCGTCCCATGGCGCGCGCGTAGGCAACTTCCAATCTTTTTGTCTGCGGGTCTTCCAGATAGATGGCGACATTATCAAAGACAAAAGAACCGCGCAAGGATACAAACAATGTATCAAGCGCGGCTTTCCAATCCTGTTTTCCTTGAACTTCCTGAAATATGTTATGTAAAAAAGAAAGCGTCGATATATCCATTATGAATCACGCACAGCCTGCAATGGAAATTTAAACGTGGAGCCTTTGCCTTCCACGGATTGCACATCCAATAAGGAACCGTGCGCTTCGACGATCTGACGGACCAGTGAAAGACCAAGCCCCGTTCCTCCAAAACGGCGGGTGGAGGAACCGTCCAATTGATGGAACGGTTCAAATATTTCATTCAACCGGCCGCTTGGAATACCGATGCCCGTATCCGTTACGGAAACAAGAACAAGGTTATCGTCTCCCTCCTTGAGACTGATGACCACGCTTCCGCCTGATGCGGTAAATTTGATACCGTTATCGAGCAGTTGATTCACCACCCAGCCGATTTTCTTGGGGTCGGCTTGCACAGAGGGAATATTTTCCGGCGCGGACACCGAAACCTGGACTCTGCGTTTTTCCGCCTTGTTTTGGGCAGAATTCACCGCAAGGGAGACAAGGTGAAGGATATCCACCACCTCCAACTTCATGGTCATCTCGCCGCGCGAGGCCAGCGAGAACATGATCAAATCTTCAATTAAGCCTTCCAATTTTGTGGTAGCCTGCTGGCACACCTGCAAGGCCTGGCGCTGTTCCTTTGAAATGCTTCCCAAAGAATCAGTAATCAATAACTCGATATAGCCGATTATGTGTGTAAGCGGGGTGCGTAACTCGTGCGAGATGTTCGCCACTAAATTGGCCTTCATCTGGTTGAGTTCGGAAAGCCTGTTTAGGGCTTCATTCAATTCCGCGGTACGGTCCTGTACTCTTTGCTCAAGGTTACGGTTGGCGGCCTGCAAAGCGGAACGTAATTGTATGATCTGTTCGGTGACCGCCTGGTCAAGCGCAGCCCGATCCAACAGGTCCAAATCGATCAAGGCCTGTCCAAGCAGACAATGATTCCCTTTGGAAGTCTGTTCCTTTTGATAGGCAAGCGCCTCCCGCAGGTCGTCATTGCTGATCAAACCCTTCTGGACCATATATTCGCCCAGACGGGGAATCAACATTTCAGGTGTCAGGTTCGGAGAATTTTCTGCCATGGCATCCCAATCTTCCTGGTCCCGAGCGGAGCCGCACATTTTGCGCTTTGCATATCGCAGCCAAAGGATAATAGATCAAGATGATCTTAATCTTGATCCTCCACCATCCCTTTAGCCTGCAGCTTACGCCCGAGTATTGCAGATAATTGTTAAGTGGAATTATATACCCATTCCCCGTTTATCATTGTCGCTGCGGCGTTCATCGTCAACAGGTCGTTGGGTTCCATTTGGAAGGGATCCAGGTCCAAGACAATTAAATCAGCGAGATAGTTTTCAGCAAGTTTGCCAAGGCGGTGTTCCACATTGGCGGCGTAGGCGGCGCCCAAAGTGTAGGCGGATAAGGCCTCAGCCAGGGTCAATTTTTGTTCGGGGTACCAGCCCTCAGCGCAGGGCGAACCGTCCGCGCGTTGGCGCGTGACTGCGGCATGCAGTCCCAAAAACGGGTTCGGCGATTCAACCGGGGCGTCCGATCCAAAAGCGAGAGGCGCGCCGTAATTTAATTGCGTGCGCCAGGCATAGGCAAGCGCGGAGCGATCTCCCCAGAAGCGGTCTGCGGCGAACATATCGGAGGGCGCGTGAATGGGCTGCATGGAAGCGATGACGTTGAGTTTTGCAAGCCGCGGCGCGTCATCGGGATGAAGGACCTGCACGTGTTCGATGCGGTGACGCAGGTGCGGCAATCCTTTTTGGGTTTCGTATTGACGAAGTTGTTCGTAGGCATCGAGTACTTCGTGATTGGCGCGGTCGCCAATCGCATGGACGGTCATGCTCAAACCCACGTCAGCGGCTTTGCGGCAATATTCGAAAAGTCCCTCGCCATCCATGTTGAGAATGCCTTTGTTCTCAGGTTCATTCTCGTACGGCCGAAACATGGCGGCAGTGCGCGGACCCAGCGCGCCATCCATAAAGGCCTTGACAGAGCCGATCCATAACCATTCATCGCCGAAGCCGGTGCGTAAACCGAGCTCATTGGCTTGCACCACGCTTTCAACGGGAATATTTTTATTGACGCGTAATTTCAATTTATTACCCGCGCGCAGGGATTGCAATGCCATAAAGGAATCGCGGCGGTCGAAATCATGAATGCCCGTAATCCCCATCTTCCACAAAACAGGTTGGGCTTTTTCAATGGCTTGTTCTATATCGTTGATGGCTGTTTCGGGAATTGCATCTGCAACCAGGCCCATTGCGGTCTCGAGCAAAACGCCGGTGACCTGTCCTTTGGCATCCCGTTGAATTGCGCCGTCTTTTGGGTCCGAACTATCTCGTGTGATGTTCGCAAGTTTCAATGCGAAAGAATTTGCCAACGCGGCGTGCAGGGATTTGGCAGTGAGATAAACGGGATTATTCGGCGCAACCGCATCGAGCTCACTTGCCGTCGGCCATTCGCCCTCACCCCTAGCCCCTCTCCCAGAGGGAGAGGGGGACAACCATTCATTTTGATTCCAGCCATGCCCCAGCACCCATTCACCGGGCTTGGTATGACTCACACGTTCAGCTACGCGGCGCAGGCATTCTGCTTTTGTTTTTGTTTCGCAGTCCACCCTTGCCAGTCCCAAGGCATAATGTTGAATGTGGATATGTGCATCGGTCAGGCCAGGCAAAATGGTCCTGCCGCCCATGTCCTGCTTTTCCACTTTGCCATGCGCGAGACTTTCCAATTTGTCCCGATCCCCCACGGCAATGATCCTGCCGCCGGCGATCAAAATCGCGGAGGCGTGTGAAAGCAAGCCATCGAGTGTATGAATATTCGCGTTATAGAGAAGTTTCATTTTAGGTCAATTTATCTAGCAAAGAATCCAATTCCTCGTCGGAATAATAGTAGATCGTGAGCGTGCCGCCTTTTTTGCCGTGCTTTAACGCGACCTTTGTGCCCAGACTGTTTTGGAGGCGTTTCTCCACATCGTTCACCTCTGCGCTGCGGACTGGTTTCCTGGCCTTGACCGCTTTCTGTCCCGCAAGTTTTCGCACCAGTTCCTCCGCCTGACGGACGTTCAGGGAGAGGTTTATTAAAGTCTGCAAGGCAGAGGTTTGCGCCTTTTGTGTGGAAAGCATCAACAAGGCGCGCGCATGGCCTTCCGTGATGCTGTCATCCACCAACGCCTGTTTGACGGCATCCGCCAGACCGAGCAGACGCAGGGTATTCGTCACGGCCACACGACTCTTGCCTACCCGTTTGGCAACGGAATCATGGGATAGGCCGAAATCCTCCACCAATTGACGATAGGCTTCGGCTTCCTCCATCGGATTCAAATCCGCGCGCTGGACATTTTCGATCAACGCGATCTCGAGCAGTTCCTGATTGTTCGCCTGGCGCGGAATGACGGGCACGCTCCGCAGACCCGCTTTTTTGGAGGCCTGCCAGCGTCTTTCGCCTGCAATCAAAATAAAAGTGCCGTCAGCGTTCGGCAGCACGATCAGAGGCTGGATCACCCCATGTTCCCGAATGGAAGCGGCCAGTTCAGCCAGTTCCTCTTCCTGGAATTTTAAACGCGGCTGGCGCGGATTGGGCTTGATCAATTCCACAGCCACTTCCTGGACTCCGCCTGCGCCGGAAGCAGCGGGCAGGGATCTCACGCCCGTGGGGATGAGGGATTCCAAACCTTTACCAAGACCTTTTCGTTGAGCCATGCTTGCTCCTTCCCCTCATCCCCAGCCCTTCCCCAAAAAGGGGAAGGGAGTCCCCTCTCCCTTCGGGACATCGTACCCGAAGGGTGGAGGGCTGGGGTGAGGGTTATTTTAAATCGCCCTTCAATAATTCCTTCGCCACGGATTCATAAGCCAGCGCTCCAATCGAGGCAGGCGCATATTCCGAGATCGGCAAACCGTAGGAAGGCGCTTCCGCCAGGCGGACACTGCGCGGTACGACGCTCTTGAATACCTGGTTCGGAAAATGGCGGCTGACCTCCGCGACCACATCCGAGGAGAGGTTGGTGCGGCTGTCGAACATGGTTAACACCACGCCGCGCACCGTCAACTCAGGGAACAAAGCCGAACGCACCCGCTCAATCGTTAAGGTCAATTGACCGAGGCCTTCCAAAGCCAGATACTCACATTGCACCGGCACGATCACGCCATTCATGGCCGCCATCAATCCGTTCACAGTCAACAGGCCCAATGAAGGCGGACAGTCAATCAGCACATAATCATAGCGATCTGAAATCGTAAGAATGGCTTTTCGCAGGCGAAACTCACGTGCCAGTTCATCCACCAATTCCACCTCCGCTCCGGCGAGAGATGGAGAGGAAGGCAGCAGCGACAATTTCAAGCGTTCGTTCAATAATACATAAGGAAAAATATTTCCCTCGCCCAATAAGGCTTCATAGGTGCCGCCCTGCACCTCCAGTTTATCGACACCCAAACAGGAGGTGGCATTGGCCTGCGGATCCAGATCCACAACCAGGACATTTTGTCCGAGCCGCGCAAGATAGGCCGCAATATTGATGGCGGAGGTTGTCTTGCCCACGCCGCCTTTTTGATTCACCAAGGTATAAATTTTCGTCAAGAAAAAACCTCCATCAAGCAACTCTCAATTTCCTGCGGCGTGGGAATTCCATCCAGGCCAATCCGCGCAACTGAATGAGCCGCCAGGTTGGTCGCAAAGCGGGCCGCCTCCCATGGGTCGCGTGTCGCATGCAAACGCACAAAGAACGCCGCCGCAAATATATCGCCCGCGCCCGTGGCGTCCACTTCCTCCATCAAAGGCGGACGGAAACGACGGCGGTCTCCGTTCCAATACAAAACCGAGCCTGATTCGCCCTCTGTCAGACAAAGGACCCGCGTCTGGTGCGCCATCAACTCGACGAGTTCCAGGTCGCGCTCGACATCCTCCACGCTCAGCACCACGCCTCCCGCCTGACCGAGAAGCTGCTCGCTGTTTTCCCAGGCACAAGCCTCCACCCGACCGCTTTCATCCCACTTGCGCAGCCAGCCTTGCGGCGTGAGGCCCAGGAAAGAGGCGGATAATTTTTCTACCAGCGACCCATCCAATTCAGCGGCAATCGGCGCGAGATGAACCATCGGGGCGCCCCGCCAGGCCTGCGGAATATGATCGAAAAGGATCGGCCCGGCTCGATGATGCAGGATTTGCCTGCGTCCGTTTTCTGTGTTTATATTTTCAAAAGTCGTGCTATGCTCGCTGGGGATGTTGACAATCTGAATCCCAGCCAAAGGCCCCAGGGACTCAGCCTCCGCAGCCGAGGTGACAATCCCGACGCGCAAACCCAGCGCGCGAGCCATCAATGCTGAATAGGAGACCGTCCCGCCAAGTTGTTTGCCTGTAGGACTAAGATCCACGGCGATATGACCGATCGCCAAATAATCCACGGGTTCGGGAGAGACGAGTTCCAACATGGCATGATTATACCGTAGGGGTAATCCGTTCTTTATGCGCCCGCCTTTGATAAACAGAGACTCTTCTTCAGGTTCGTTTGCAAAATATTTCTTTTTGCATGTACAATTATCCTAATTATTGGTGGATGTATATTTTGTCTCGCTGACCCGAAAAATATTTGATCTTTAATTTCCAAGCGGCGGGCCTGGATGCTCGTGCGTACGGCTTAGTTCAACTCGGACAGATGCGGCGGCGCTTTCTACCGCAGTTTTTATTGCCTTCCCTCCCGCCCCATCAATCCTTATTTCGTTGGGTGGCCCTTTGCATATTGGAGTAAATAATGAATTTCTACCAAGACTTGGCAAATGCTACATTGAGAATCGAATGCGGTGATAGCAGAGGTTCAGGATTTCACTTCTTGCAACCCAATATTATCGTCACAAATTACCACGTAATTGCAGATTTTCATTCACACGCCCCGATTATCGCGGTTACTGAAAATGAACAAAGAATTAATCTCAAACTGGTTACCTATTCTCCTGTAAATGAATTAGATTTTGCCATCCTAACATGTGAAGGCGCATTACCAAGTGGACGAAATGTACTTCATCCCAAATCGCTAAATTCTGAAGCAAGGGGCACGGAAATTGCTTTTTCGGGTTTTCCACATGGAATACCACATCTCATTATTCAGCGAGCAATGATATCAGGGCAAGTGAATAGCGTAGCATTTTATATTGATGGCTCAGTGAACGGAGGGAATTCAGGAGGTCCAATAGTAGATTTTTCAGACGGGAAAATAATTGGCATCGTTACTCAACGCCGATTCTTGGGCGCACAAGACCTTAACCAACTCCAAAAAGCCGCAAAACAACTTCGTAATCACTGCCAACAAATTGCCCAGACTGGCAGTGTTCAAATTATGGGTGTTGATTTTGGTGGTTTTAGTTCTCTTATGGCAGAAGCCATGCTCTTAATCCAAGAAGTTCTTGAAGCCAATGCAAATACAGGAATTGGTATTGGCTACTCTATTGATTTCGTAGCAGAGAAATGCAAAGAAGCAAAACTTGTATAATTGCGAAAAGCGTGCCAACAAAGCGTGGTGTGTCCTGGAAAGTCATCATCTGCTCACTGGTGAAAGTCCAGTTCCGGTAAGTGTCAGGATGCCGGATAGCAGGCAACCGATGCAGTCGGGTGACTGATTGTGTCGAAGCGTTGCCGAATGTCCCTGAGAAAGGGAAGCAAGAAAACAGGAAAGCAGGCATTTTCACCATTGCTGATTTCCTCTTCGATGAGACGCAACAAGCTTATCGCTGTCCGCAAGGCAAAGTATTGAAATGCAGTGCCCGTGGCCAGCGCAATCGCTATAGGATTTATGATGTTTATCGTGCCCGCCCGCAAGATTGTGCCAGCTGCCGATTGAGGTCAAGATGTTTGAGCGGACCGCACACGCCGCGCAGGTACTTGTCGGTCAGGGTGGATGGTCAAAAACCCAACCTGATCGATGATATGAAAGCCAGGATAGACACTCCCCAGGGGAAGCAAATCTATGCCAGGCGCCTGGGGATTGTTGAGCCGGTCTTTGCCAACATGTGTGTGCATAAGCGCATGCATCGCTTCACGTTACGATCCAAATCCAAAGTGGATGTACAATGGAGATTGTTCGCTCTGGTTCACAATATCGGCAAAATCCACACTTTTGGAGCGCTCGCCTAACCCCATTTAGACCCTGGCAACCTATCTCAATCCTTTCAGACTGAATTACCCGACGCTCGATCTGCAATCCCCTGGCGCCTCCCCACTAAAAAGTGGGTTTTTCGACAGTCTCGTTGGGCGCTGAGTAGCAACAACCAAATAACATTATGAAAGTTGTACTTGTTGGTCCTTGTGGCGTAGGTAAAAGCACGGTGGCAAAACTCCTTGCGAATCGGGAAAATGTAGCATATTTTGATTTTGATGAAATCGGAATACAGGATATGCAAAAAAGAAAAGGGCAAGTCTCGCCCTTTTCAGCAAGCAGGCTCAATCTTATGCAAAGTATTCCAACTATAATTTTGAGCACAACTTCTGCAAGGTTTGTTTTAGACATTGGTGGTGATACGGTTTTTCGTAAAGATGCAGATAACGAAAAACGACTTGCCCAAGTAATATGGTTAAAAGAGACTTACATTTCCTATATCATCGTTCTTACCGCCCAAAAAGATGTTTTGCAAAAAAGGTTCGTTTCAACTAAAAAACGAAGTGAAAACGAGTTTGATGAAATTTGGAAAAACTGGACGGATGTTGCTGAACCACATTGGAATAAATGCGGAGACATATTCATTGATACGTCTTTCCTTACAGTTGATGAGACAATTGAGCAAATTGAAGAAAATTTGAACAGAAGTGCAGGTCACCATGAATAATGTTGAAGGTCTTATTGCATTTTACAAATTACAAGAATGGTGGTTTTCATCGTTCACTCATGATGAAAGAGAATATATTGATAGTCGCTATCAACCTATGGGAGCGCCACCTCATACATTAATACAGGGAAAAATTTTAGAACGAAAACAACCTGCGCCAGAGTTCCTAAATGGGCTAAACACTTGGTTTAGAAACAAAAACGATTCCGCCATTGCAGACCGTATACATAAGAAACTAATCGAATTAGCGAAAGAACACCCAATTGTTAAGCCTGGGTACTATGACGGTAGACATTTCACAACTTATGTCAGAGACTTTGAAGCCATTAAGAAAAATGGCGATTTTTCAGAACTAGAAAAATTGCTTTTTCAACTTGTGGGAGCCACAGAAGCAGAAAGTTCGTTAGATGGTATGGGTGTTGCTCCAGCATATTATGGTGAATTAGCGATACTCTATCGTAAACAAAAAGATTATGCTAAAGAAATTTCCATTTTAGAAAGATTTGCAAAACATAAACATGCTAATGGAGTAAAGCCTGCACAATTATTGGAGCGTCTTGATAAAGTCAAAAAACTCGCAGCAACCCTAAAAAGTACTTCAGGGTAAAATGCGCTCACCGATGAGTAGCAGTTGTCAAGGGTTGAAAAATAATCCAAAATAAAGAGGTTTTGGAAAACACCTGGTTTTCTAAAACCTCTTGTGTCGTGCGATGATGGGTTATTTCAAATCAAGCCAACGCTCCGCCTCCCCTCCAGGAACTTCTGCCATCATGGGTGCAGCGCCGGTGTGCCAAATCCACACGTATATGCAAATCATGACCGGATAAAATGAAACGACTCATCGGCATTCTTCTCATCGGCATCTCCGCCGCCTCTTTTGGGACTCTGGCCATCTTTGGGCGTTATGCCTACGCAGATGGGATGGATATCTTCACGGTGCTCTTCCTGCGCTTCGGCATCTCCGCCCTTTTTATGATCCTCATCCTGCTCCTGCGCAGGGAGCATTTCCCCGACAGACGCATCCTCGCCCAACTGATTGGCATGGGCGCCCTCGGTTACGTCGGGCAATCCTTCCTATACATGACCGCCATCAAGTATGCCTCCACTGGGTTGGTGGCCCTGCTTTTGTACCTCTATCCGATGTTCGTGTTTATTCTTTCCGTCCTGATCCTGCAGGAAAAAGCGACCTCGATAAAGGTCGCCGCGTTGATCCTCGCACTCATTGGCCTGGCATTGACGGTTGACCCCAAAGGCGGGCAACTGATCGGCGCGCTCATGGCAATCGGCGCGGCATTGATCTATTCCATGTACATCATCGTCGGCACAAACGTGATGAAACATGTCTCAGCCGTTCAATCTTCAACGATTATTTTCACCTCCGCGGGAACGGTCTATGGGATGCTGGCCTTCGTTAACGGCGTGCACCTCCCTGCGAGTACTTCAGGCTGGCAGGCCATACTTGGCATCATCGTGATCTCGACCATAATTCCTGTGGTCACATTTTTGGCCGGGCTTGAAATCATCGGTCCCACCAACGCAGCCATGCTCTCGACCCTGGAGCCGGTCGTCACCGTTTTGCTCGCGGCGTGGCTGTTTGGGGAGAGATTAATTCCAATGGTTATGCTCGGCGGCGGGTTGATATTGTTTGCGGTGATATTATTGACGAAAGCAGAACTAAAGCAGGGGAATGGAAATTAATCGGAGAGTTATCTTGTTTGAGGAGAAAGTCTATGGATGTATTTGTCGTTTATGCCTGTGATCGGGAAGGGGGAAAATGAACTTTATCGGTGAGATTGCTGGTCTGGCGACCTCCTTCTTCTTTGCGATGACTGCGATCATTTTTACAAAGACAGGTCGCATGGTTGGTTCGCAGGTTACCAACAGGACACGGCTGATATTTGCATTGAGTTATCTCCTCATTTTGAACCTCATCCTCTTTCGTGAACCGCTGCCTTTTTCAGCAGGCGCTTCACGCTGGATGTGGTTGAGTCTCTCCGGCGTAATCGGCCTTTCGCTGGGTGATGCCTTCCTGTTTCAGTCGCTTGTCTCGGTAGGACCGCGGCTCGGCAGTTTGTTGTTGAGCCTCGCCCCGATCTTCGGTTCGATCATTGCCTGGCTGTTCTTCGGCGAGACGTTGACGGCCATGCAAATTACCGGCATCGCCCTTGCGCTGACGGGGATCGGCTGGGTAGTGATGTCTCATCAAGAGCCAGCCAATACGCCGCACGGGCATACACGCCGAGGCGTGATCTTTGGCGTCCTGGCAGGACTTGGCCAGGCGGCCGGCCTTGTCCTTTCCAAACAGGGGATGATGGGGGATTTTTCTCCCTTCCAGGCGAACGCGATCCGTATGCTTGCCGCAACACTTTTCATTTGGGCATGGACGTTCATTCAAGGACAGAGCGGCGCGACGCTTTCCACACTTCGTAAACAACCACAAGCCCTGCGCCTGCTGGCGCTGGGCGCTTTGATTGGGCCTGTGCTTGGCGTGTCCTCCTCCCTGCTGGCAGTACAGCATGCGGAAGTTGGAGTTGCCAGTACATTGATGGCGCTCCCACCGGTGATCGTGCTTCCGATCAGTTACTTCATCTTTAAGGAAAAAATCGGCTAGCAGGCCATCGCAGGGACTCTGCTCGCCATTGCCGGCGTCGCCGTGTTGTTCCTGGCTTGAGATTCTACAATTCTGCGTGAACCTTCGTATCAAAAAAACTCTCTACCGTATAAATGTCGTTGCGAGGGCGTTAGCCCGAAGCAATCCCCTGTTTTACGAGATATTTCAATTCAAAAGGAGATTGCCACGCCGCCGAAGAGCAAGAGTAGCGGCTCGCAACGACATCAATTTATGAGATGTACGGTAGAGAAAAAACAAATAACGGTTCTTTTCAGTGCTATAATCCTTCTATAACCAATTTATCGAGTCCCTGATTTACAAATCCGCTGACTCACTTATATCAGCAGTCCGCGCTGTTTTTAATTGAGCATTCGCTCATTTTCCCAACATTGATAGACTTCTGAAGAAATGGAATATTTTGAACTTCGAACAATTTAATCTGGATTCCCGCCTTATGCAGGGAATCAAAAAGGCTGGCTATGAAAAGGCCACGCCCATTCAGGAAGCAGCCATCCCAGCCGCTATCCGCGGACGTGACATTATCGGTACCGCGATGACGGGCACAGGCAAGACCGCCGCATTTGTATTACCCATCTTAAACAAACTGCTTGAAGGTCCACGCAATGTGACGCGCGTGTTGATCGTCACGCCGACGCGCGAACTGGCCGAACAAATTCACGATGTTGTCAAGGCGCTCGCAGCCGGGACCAGGCTTCGCAGTGCAACCATCTACGGGGGAGTCGGACCCGCGCCCCAAGTTAAGGCATTGCGTGAGGGTACAGAAATCCTGATCGTTTGCCCGGGTCGTTTTCTGGACCTCGTCAACCAGGGTCTTGCGCGCCTGGGCAAGGTTGAAATCCTGGTGTTGGATGAAGCCGACCGCATGTTCGACATGGGCTTCCTGCCCGATGTGAAGCGCATCATCAAGGTTCTACCCGCGCAGCGGCAAACGATGTTATTCTCGGCCACCTTCCCATCTGAAGTTGAATTTCTCGCCTCGAGCTCGCTCAAAAATCCGCAGAAGATCGCGATGGGCATCAGCCGCCCCGCGTATACGGTCACGCACGCCTTGTATCCTGTGCCGCCGCATTTGAAGTCGCAATTGCTGCTGGCGCTGCTCAAAAAAACGGATACCCATTCCGTGCTGATCTTCGCGCGTACGAAATACCGCGCCCAAAAAGTAGCGCAGCAAATCGAGCGCGCCGGGCACAAGGTCACGAGCCTGCATGGCGATCGTTCACAGGGACAGCGTCAGTCTGCGCTCAAGGGTTTCAAAAACGGCACGCATCAGATCATGGTCGCCACCGACATCGCCGCGCGCGGGCTGGATGTGGAAAGCATTTCGCACGTCATCAACTATGACATGCCCGATACCGCTGACGCATACATTCATAGAATTGGACGCACCGGCCGCGCAGAACGCACAGGCGACGCGTTCACTTTGGTCACGCATGAAGATAACGATATGATTCGAATTCTCGAACGCATCATGGGAAGTCCGCTCAAACGCGAGACTCTCGCAGAATTCGACTACACGCTTCCCGCCCCGCCGAGGTCTGCCACTGGGGCGCGAGGCCGAGGCGCTCCGCGAGAGGACGCCCGCCGCCCGCCGCGTCCCGCGCCCACGCCGAAGAGTTATGGCAGGAATCGGTTGGCGCCGAGGAAGAGCAAGTAACTTAAGTAATAAACAGTTGGTTGTTGAGTTTATCGAAACCACACCCGCTTGATAAAAGGCGGGTGTTTGATTCATGGAAGGTGTATAATTTTCACAGGAGATCATCCATGACCATGTTCATCTTTACTGGCATCCTCTGGGAAGAAGAAAATGAATTCAGCGTTCTCTGCCCAGAACTGGATGTAGCCTCACAGGGAAAAACCTCCTCTGAAGCGCGCAAGAATTTGCTCGAAGCCGCCGCGCTCCATCTCGAAGGTTCCTTCGAAGATGGCCTGCCCTATCTGCGACCTGTTCCGGTCGAAGATGACCCTCGCAATTCACTTCCTGCTGAGGCTTTGGAAATTTTCAAATTCAAAGTAGATATAGCCATTAAGGCGTATGCCTAAATTGCCCGTACTTAAACCGCGCCAGATCACCGCCGCGCTGGAAAAAGCGGGCTTTCGAAAAGTGCGCCAAAAGGGAAGTCACATCCAATTCAAACGGGGGAATTTACTGTGACTGTCCCGAACCACTCTGGGGACTTGAATCCGCAAGTGTTGCGTTCGATTATTCGTCAAGCGCAGATGTCACTTGAAGAGTTTATTAATCTGCTTGATTAAAACCCGTCCTGATAAAAGGCGGGGTTTTGATTTGAAGCATTTTGATCGGTTTCTCGTATAATAAATACGGTGAACCATGATTCATACGTTTGAGATCGAAGGCCTGTCGGTACAGACAGGCGACATCATCTGCACGATGAACGGCAAACCCGATATTCTGCCGGGCGAATTCTGGCGGCTGGTGGGACGTCTCGTACCCGGCGATGTGGATCACGTGGCCATGTACGTCGGCCCAGCGGGACGTTGTGTCGAAGCGGGTTCGCGCGGGGTAATCGCTTTTGACATGCCTGATGGGACATGGAATACAGAATGCATGGCGCGTCAACGCGGACTGTTGTTTGACACGTTCTATGGCATCGCCTCCCCGCTGGAAAGAAAAGACTTCTCCGAAGAAGAGGAAGCCGATATGCGCACCACGGTTGCAAATTATTGTCTCGCGCAGGTCGGTAAGATATATAACCTGAACTTCCTCAACGCCGAAACCGAGGAGGCCTTTTATTGCAGTCAATTGATTTACAAAGCCTATCAACAAGTTGGAATCGATTTGAACACCGGCTTATCCATCGAACAACTGCCCGGGACAAACGCCATCATCTATCCGCAGGAGATTTGGGGCGAGTGTATGCACAGGCTGGCGAATGGAGAGCAAGGGATAGTTATTAATGACCCATCTCGATGAGAAACAGGTTTTAGCGATCCCCAGCACGATCGCTAAACTTTATCCATGAATCAAAAAGAGCCCCGCGTTTCGCGGGGCTCTTTTTTGTTGACTAGCTCAGGACAGTTACGTTCGTGGCCTGTGGCCCTTTGGGACCCTTCTCAACAGTGAATTCGACCTTCTGGCCTTCCTGCAGGTTACGGAAACCGTCACCTTGAATGGCGGAGAAATGGACGAACACGTCCGCTCCACCTTCGCGCTCGATAAAGCCGAAGCCCTTATCCCCATTGAACCACTTTACTGTACCAATTATTCTGTCAGACATTTTTGCCTCCTTTGGCAATTGAAAAAATTATTAGGTAAATCTGTTTGTTCCATCGGAGGGCAAAACAAAACAACTTACGGTCAAACCGTGAGCTGTGGCTGTTCTTCAAACCAACGTAACCTACCGTTTTCCTACTGGCGCTAGGATAACATAGCAACAATAATAAGTCAATCAAAAATGGAGGTCAATAATGCGGGTATAATTCCCTTCCTATGAACTTCTTAATCACCGGAGCCGCGGGATTCCTCGGCTCTTCGCTTGCCAATCACCTCGCCCGCGAGGGACATCAAGTGCGCGGCCTTGACGACCTTTCCACCGGCGACCCGCAGGTACTCGCGCCCGACGTCCACTTTACGCGCGGGGATGTGGGCGACCGCCCCAAATTGTGGACCCTGCTTCAAGACGTGGATGTTGTCTATCATCTCGCGGCGCGCGTTTCGGTGCAGGAATCCATTTTGTATCCACGCGACTATAACGCCGTCAACGTGAGCGGGACAGTGGCCTTGATGGAAGCCATGCGCGACGTGGGAGTCAAACGGGTCGTTCTGGCTTCGTCCGGAGCTGTCTACGGCGACCTGGGCGATTTAACCCTGAGGGAGTCCACCACGCCAAACCCGCGTTCGCCTTATGCAGTCTCCAAACTCGCGGCGGAATATTATGTCCGCACGATTGGCAGCCTTTGGAATATTGAAACCGTCAGCTTAAGAATCTTCAATGCCTATGGACCGGGTCAACACCTGCCGCCTTCTCATCCACCCGTGGTGCCGCATTATCTTCGCCAGGCCCTGCGCGGCGGGACCCTGGTTGCACACGGTGACGGGAGCCAAACTCGCGATTACATCTATGTAGACGATGTGGTCAGCGCCATGGTGGCTGCCGCCACCGCGCCAGGCATTAATGGACTGGTCATCAATGTCGGTTCGGGCGTGGAAACTTCGATCAAGGATCTGATCCATATCGTTTTGGACGTCGCCGACAGCAAAGCCAATGTAGTCTTCAACGCCCAAACCTCCGGCGGTGTCTCCCGCATGCGGGTGGACTTAAGCCTCGCGAAGGAAAAGTTGCGCTTCGTCCCTTCGATTAAATTGGAAGAGGGATTGAGGCTTACTCTTCAGCGCGATCCAAGATTCAAATGATTTTTCACCACTTGGAATACGGGGAGCATAGAGTTTCTTAATGGCTCATTTGTGATCTCCATGATAAAAGTTCTTCCTCGCTCATTTTATGATCGTCCCACTTTAACGGTTGCGCGTGAATTGATCGGAGCGCGGCTGGTGCGGATTCTGGAGGGAGTGAAATTGGTCGGGTTGATCACCGAAACAGAAGCCTATATTGGCGAGGATGATCTGGCCTGCCATGCCAAAGCAGGACTCACGCCGCGAACCGCCCCCATGTATGGACTGGCTGGACATGCCTATGTCTATTTCACCTATGGCAATCACTGGATGTTGAACGCAGTCACGGAGCGCAAGGGATTTCCGGCGGCGGTGCTGATCCGCGCGATACAGCCCCTCGAAGGCGTTGAAGTCATGCTGGAACGCCGCCAGGGACGGGATATTTTGGGTCCAGGCAAACTGACGCAGGCGCTGGGAATTGCCAAAAGCGAGAACAATCTCGATTTGACGGAAGCAGCCTCCAGTTTAAGAATCGAAGCGGGGATTTTCGTCCCGGATGAAAGCGTGACGATTGGCGCTCGTGTGGGTTTAAATAAAACACCAGAGCCGTGGTATTCCAAGCCCTGGAGATTTTTAGTCAAAGAACCGATACTCGGGATTCGATAAGCGAGTATCCAATACCGGATTTTGAGGAGATCAGCATGGGATTATTGGATGGAAAAAACGCTTTAATTTTTGGTCTTGCCAATGAACGCTCGATCGCGTGGGGTATCACGCAGGCCTTCAAACGCGAAGGCGCGAATTTAGGTATCAGTTATGCGGGCGAAACGCTCGAGCGCCGTGTGAAGCCGCTGGCCGAGAAAGTGGACTGCAAATGGGTCGAGGAATGCGATGTGACGAAGGATGACCAGATTGCATTGGTGGCAGAGAAAGCCACGAAGTATTTCGGAAAGATCGACGTATTGGTCCATTCGATTGCATTCGCAGGCCGCGAAGAATTAAGCAAGCCCTATCATGAGACCAGCCGCGAAGGATTCAAAACCGCGATGGACATCAGCGTGTTTTCCCTGGTCGCATTGACCAATGCCTTCCTGCCGATCTTGAATCCCAATGCTTCGGTGATGTGCCTGACCTATTACGGTTCGGTGAAGGTCGCCCCGCATTACAATGTGATGGGCGTGGCCAAGGCGGCCTTGGAATCGTCAACTCGTTATCTTGCCTATGACCTGGGGCCGCAAAAGATTCGCGTGAACGCAATTTCCGCGGGACCGATCCGCACGCTGGCAGCGGCAGGCGTGGGCGGCTTCCGCGATATGTACAAACACTTTGCCGACATGTCCCCCATGCGCGAGAACGTGACCATTGAAGACGTGGGCAACTCGGCCGTGTTTTTGGCTTCAGATCTTTCCAGGCGCATTACAGGCGAAGTATTGTATGTCGACTCTGGCTTCAATACCGTCGGCGTGCAGATCAGTACGGAGGAAGAGAAGAGCGAGTAGAAAAATATACTCGCTGGTCGAGAGGTTCGAGAGGTTCCCAGCATCCGCGAGGAACCCCATCGAGACGGCCAATTTCAATTTAATATCTAACCGCTGGTTTCGAAACGCTCCTGGCAGATAACGCTCAGGGCTGCTCAACCAGCGGTTTTTATTTCTAAGGTAAAATTGCATCAACATGTTCAAGCGCAATACCGCTCCCACTGAAACTCTCCAACCTGTACAAGCTGTCGAACGCATTACTTCGGTGCTGGGCTCGGGCATCGTCTGGCACGGCAGCATCAACGGCTCGGGCGGCGTCCGCATTGAAGGCGCCTTCGAAGGCGAGATCGCCCTGCGCGGCATGCTCGTCGTCGGCGAGACGGGACGCGTCACCTGTCAAAATGTGCGCGCCAATACCGTCATCGTTGCCGGAGCGGTTCGCGGAAACGTCACCACCCAGAAATTGGAAATCCGGGCTTCGGGCAGAGTTTGGGGGGACGTGGTCACCACCGCATTCGTGACCGAAGAGGGCGCCTTTCTGCGCGGTCAAATCAGGATGGAAGAAACGGTCGAGCTGGACCTCGGACCTGCTCCTGAGTTCACGCCTTTCGAGGCCCCCCAGGCAGAATCGATCGCGCCGACACCGATCCAAACCCCTGAACCAGGGCCGGCCATCAAATCAACGCAAAAAACCATGCGAAAGAAAAAAGGCGAAGCTTAACTGTACAGGCGGTCCTTGGGATCGCCCTTTTTGAATCCAATGAGATACCGCGACTTGACCATTCAAACCCAACGCGAATTCCCAAACAACGCACGCACGCCGGGCTTTGGCTGGCTTGTCCGCGCGGGATATTTGACCCGTGAAAATGAAATCCTGCCGCTTGGAGAACAAGCGATTTCAAGGTTACAAAATTTATCAGGCGATCCGTCTTTCTTCTCGCTGCTTTCCCTTCCGCTCATTTCGAACGAATATGAAACCTATTTTCCGCTTTCAACAGGCGCCACTGAAATCATCCATTGTGAATCCTGTAAATATACAGAACGTCTTGAACTCGCGCATTTCAAAAAGACAGCGCTCCCCCACGAGGAAGAACTTCCGCTTGAAAAAGTATCCACTCCGGATTGCAATACCATCGAGTCGCTTGCGAATTTTCTGGGGATACCCAAGGAGAAGACCGCCAAGGCTTTGATGTACACGCGCATCACGGACAACCAGTTCATCTTCATTGTCGTGCGCGGAGACATGCAGCTCAGCGAATCAAAGTTGAAAAAACTTGCCGGCGATGTCCGCCCAGCCACAGTAGAGGAGATCGTCAAAGCAGGCGCCGCAGTTGGCTATGCCTCGCCAATCGGGTTAAAGAACGCTCTCATCATCGTGGATGATGTAATCCCGCAGTCACAAAACCTCGTTGCAGGCGCAAACGACGCAGGCTGTCATTTCAAGCATACAAATTATCCAAGGGACTATTCTGCTGAAATAGTCGCAGACGTCACACAAGCCAAAACAGGCGACCCATGCATCCATTGCGGCAACCCGCTTTCCATCCTTTCCACTCTTGGTTTGGCTGCACGCTCCGGCTTTCATTTTAAGAATATCCTGCTCGCCCTCGCAGAGACCCATCACGATGAAAAAGGATTGACCCTCCCAAAATCCGCTGCACCCTTTGACCTGTATCTGATGCATCTGCCCGGCAGGCAAATGGACACGCGTGCCAAAGCCGTGGAAATATACGATCAACTTCAGAGTACTGGCATTTCTGTCCTTTTCGATGACCGTGACGAACGCGCAGGCGTCAAATTCAACGACGCGGATTTGATCGGTTGTCCCATGCGCGTGACGGTTGGGGAGAAAGCGCTTCAAAATGGAATGGTAGAATTGAAGCCGCGCAGGGAAAAAGAAAATCAAACCCTATCCTCGGAAAATTTGATCTCACACTTGAGCAGTTTTCTCAATTAATTGCGCGAAAACTTTATCTCACGCGGCAGGCTGGAATACCAGAAACTCATGAATGCAGGACACTTTCCCCCACCCAAACGACGCGGCTTGATCATTCACGGCTTCATCCTCTTTGTGCTAACGATCATCGCCATTCTCGGATTCGTAAACCTTTCCGGCGCAGAGGTGGGTCCCACCTTCTTGATTTCGCTTTTGGTCTCGCTGGCGGCGTTCACGCCAATCCCATTTTTTGTATATCGCGCATACGCATTATGGCGCGCAGATTACCACATGGACCGCGACAGCCTCGCCATCCGTTGGGGTCTGCGCGAGGAAGACATTCCGCTCACAGACATCGAATGGATCCGCCCCGCCAACGATCTGAAGCATCCGCTTACATTGCCCTCGCTGCCATTGCCTGGCGGGGTATTGGGTATACGCCGGCACCCCGATTTGGGCATGGTTGAATTTCTCGCAGCAGACAGGAAAAAGCTTTTACTGATTGCCACGGCAAAACGTGTCTTTGTGATCTCACCCAATGACCCTGCCGCGCTCGCCCAGACTTTCGCACGCGCAACCGAATTGGGCAGCATCACACCCGCCGAAGCAAAATCAGTGTATCCATCCTTCGTGGTCACACAAGCCTGGGAAAGCGGACTCGCGCGTTACCTTTGGCTCAGCACATTATTTCTGAATTTAGGCTTGTTCATTTGGGCAAGTCTCATCATCCCATCCACGCCGCGCGTTGCCCTCGGCCCGCAGTTTATGGGCAGCGCACTGGAGACCGTGCCATCCTCACAGCTTATCCTCTTCCCCGTGGCAAGTCTCCTGCTTTCCGTGGCAGGCTGGATCGCGGGTTTGTATTTCTATCGCTGGGATCGTGAACGCATACTCGCCTTTATCGTTTGGGGTTCCAGCACACTCGCCAGTTTGCTATTCCTGCTCGCGGTGCTTTTCATTATTACAACTCCTGTGTAAGGGGTTGAAGGTTACAGGTTTGAAGGTTGCAGGTTAAAATGCCGCTCTAATCCTGCAACCTTCAACTTTTCAACCTTCCAACTTTCAACCTCCTATGCAACTCTTCCTCGGTCTTCTCCTCGCCATCCTCATCGCCTTCCTCGCCTACAAAGCCCGCAGCTTAAACAAAAGCGGCGCACTGGCAGCCGCATTGACAGGCACGATCATCTTCGGCATTGGCGGATGGCAGTGGGCAATCCTTCTGCTGACATTTTTCATCACATCCTCCGCGCTGAGCCGCGCATTCAAAAAACGCAAACAGGGTCTCGACGAAAAATTTTCGAAAGGCCATCAACGCGACGCAGGTCAGGTCTTTGGCAATGGCGGCGTCGCAACCATCTTCGCCGCGCTCCATTTCTTTTTCCCAGAATCAGCTCTCCCGTGGGTCGGATTCGCAGCAGCACTGGCGGCGGTCAACGCGGATACCTGGGCGACTGAACTGGGCGTGTTGAATCCGCATCCCCCGCGTATGATCACGGACTTAACCAAGATCGTGGAAAAAGGCACCTCGGGCGGAATCTCATTAATTGGCACTCTCGCCTCTTTGGCAGGTTCCGCCTTAATCGGCATTCTTGCCGCAATTCTCCCCCCCACTGATCACTGGTCGCTGAACACTGATTACTGGTTACTGATTACTGTTTCTGGACTCGCCGGCTCGCTTTTTGACTCTTTCCTCGGCGCAACAGTCCAAGCCATGTACTACTGCCCTACCGACAGGAAAGAGACCGAAAAAAATCCCCTTCACACCTGCGGCACGCAGACCATTCATATCCGCGGCTGGAAATGGCTCGATAATGACTGGGTCAATTTCTCGTGCAGTGCGTTTGGGGTTGCGATTGCACTTGGCATGATATGGATCCAATAAAAGGGTAAATAATGTCCGCCTTCAAAAAACCTTGCTCCCTGCGTAAACAGATGAAACTATGGATAAGCCGCCTCCTGCCCATGCAGGCCGATTCCATGGAGGCCGTAACACTATCTCCTTTGATCATATCTACTTGGTACTGATATGACATCGTCAAAACCCATCCTCGTCACCGGCACAAGCGGATTTGTCGCCACTCACACCATTATCCGACTCCTTGAACAGGGTTATAAAATCCGCGGTACATTGCGGACTCTTTCGCGTGAGACCGAAGTCCGCGAGACAATCTCAAAGTATGTGTGGGCGAATGATTGGCTGGAGGTAATTCCCGTGGATTTGGAGCGGGATTCAGGGTGGAATGAAGCGATGAAAGATGTCGAATAAGTCCTGCATGTCGCCTCTCCCTTCCCGTTGTTTGAACCGAAAAATGAAGACGAACTTATCGTCCCCGCCGTGCAAGGGACTTTACGCGTCCTGCGCGCCGCGCACAATGCAAAGGTCAGGCGCGTGGTGCAAGTCTCATCCACCGCCGCGATCTCGGCGGGGCACAACCGCGAGAACAAAACCTTTGATGAAAATGATTGGTCAAAGGTTGAAAACAACATCGGCGCGTATGCCAAAAACAAAACCCTCGCCGAGCGTGCCGCATGGGATTTTATCAACGGCGCAGAAAACACAAATAAAATGGAACTGGTTGCCATCAACCCTCCGCTTATTCTTGGTCCTGTTCCCAACTGCGGGATTACGCAGTAGATTTAATGCTGGGCGCGGATGGCTTACCAGATGGAATGTGGTGGCGGGATTATGTTCAAAAAGCACAAACAAACCGCTTTGCCCTGCCAGTAATTCTTAATAAAGGGGTTAGTCAAAATGAGGAAATTTATAACATACTTACTTCTGTAGGCGGATTCGATGTCCCCGAGGCAGGTGCATGTAAAAATTTTCGCGATATGCCCACCAACGAGGTGTTGATGCCTATTTTCACCCCTGACACAGAGTCCGTAATTGGTTGGTTAACCATCCAGCAAGGAGTTATTTTTACTGACACTCATTCCTTTACATTCACCTCTGGAGAAAATCCCCACTGGAATAGGGCGCGAGGCCTAGACACAACAATTTTTGGCGGTCAGTCAAACAATGCCTTTTTTGGCATTTTAGTACCCGGCAACACTACCGAAATTTCCTACGATAACGCTGGCGAAAGACCCTTGTTAGAAAACGGCAATGGGGTTGGAGGAATTGGCGGCGGCCCAGAAATACTTAAATTATTAAAGGTTACCAACACTCCAGAACTGGTTCGGTTGTCGATGAAACTAAGGTTATTAGTTTTATATCCCAATGAAATTATCTACCAAAACAATCAATAAATAGTCCTACTTATTGATAAGTTTTAAAAAACGACTGGCTCAAGCCGCCGTCCTCGGCGGCGGGGACGCCGCCTTGAGCATTTCCAAGGCAGCGTTTTTAGTGTAAATTCTGCGCCGCCCGCAGGGCGCTCCGCAAAGACAGTGCAAGGAGCAAACTCGTCCGCAACCTTTGAGTGCACTCATGAACTTGGGAGCACTCAAAGGTTGTTTGTTCTACCCATCCCTCACCCCAATTGTGACGATTTATCGTCGTGGCGGCTTCCCCCTCTCCCAAAAGGGAGAGGGCAGGGTGAGGGCTTTTGGCGGGCGGCCCATAGGAATGGAAGACTCGCCTATATACTTTGAATGCACCCCATGAACTTCACGAGCAAAACATTCAAAGGTTTAACCACATGCGAGTTGCAGTTGATACATCCGCCATCATAGCAGTAATCGCCGACGAACCAGAAAAAGCCAGATTAATTGAGTTAACAAAAGATGGGCAGGTCTTTGTTATCCGACCTGAAACACCTGCGAAGAAATCCCCTTTTGAGGTTCGCAGTATCAAGTTACCCATTACAAGGATGGACATTTTGGAAGCAATTCACGAAAGCAGAGCAAGATATTCATAAACAAAATTATTAATAACAAGACCTCCGAGTTCTTCGCCCACAGGGCGCTTCGCAAAGAACTCGGAGGTCTGCGCATTACGGTTACTTCAGCCTCTCCAGATCTTGAAATCTTTCAAACTGGAACTGCCTAAAAACTCGCGCACAATGGAGTTGGCCGGCACAAGGTTTACATCCAGAGGCAGGAACCATTCCAGAAATGCCAGCAGTCTGCGCGCTTCGATATATTCTGGCGCGGTATATGCAACCTGGCGAAGCAGGGGTTCTGCCAGCGGCTTAAGTACGGCAAGCTCATATACCAGCGCCGAGTTGAACATCACATCCGCGTTTTCCTGATAGGGAAAGATATGTCGCTTTTCGCCGCGGCGTACCGATTCCCAACGCGAGATCGTCGCCTGCGCGGAATATCCGCGTTCGCGTGCATCGCGTACAATCCGGCGGATGAGGCGCGTGTCGGTTGTGGAAACCCTGTTATGACGGTCCAGGTTGAGCTGTGTCAGCGCGGAGACATAAACTCGAAAGGCTGAATCAGTCCAACGGTCAGGGATGAGGCGGGGGTTCATCCCATGAATGCCTTCGAGGATGATCGGTTGACCCTCTTTCAACTGGACGAGGTCGCCCTCTTCGCTTCTGCCGGTCATAAAGTTGTAGCGGGGCAATTGGGCTTTTCCGCCGCCGAGAAGTTTTTCCATGTCCTGCATAAGCCGGTCGAGATTTAATGCGTCGAGCGTTTCAAAATCTGGCTGACCGTCTTTATCGAGCGGAGTTTTATCGCGGTCGATAAAATAATGATCGAGTTCAAGCGGATAAGCGAGATGCCGCGTGTCAGCAATTGCACTGCCAGGCGGCGCGATAATGTCGTTTTACCGGATGATGAAGGTCCTGCAATTAAAATAATGCGCGATTTATTTTGCACGATCTGCTGGGCCAGATCTGCAACATTTTGTTCGTGCAGCGCCTCAGAGACAAGCACGATCTCATCGGCGCGTCCGGTTTCAATGGCATCATTCAGCGCGCCGACATTGTCAATGTTGAGGGTCTTCAGCCAATTGCCATACTGACGAAATGCTTTCAATAATTTTGGATAATCACCCATCGGCTCCAGTTCGGTGGGCGCATGGCGGCGGGGAAATTGAATGGTGAACCCGCCGTCGGTCAACTTGAAATCGAACCATTTTAAAAAGCCGGTGGACGGCACCATGTAACCGTGCATATAATCCATCTGACCGTTGAAACTGTAAAGTGTCAGGTAAGCCTTCCTGCGGTATTTCAGCAGGCGTATTTTGTCTTCATAACCGCGTTGTTTAAAATATTCGACCGCTTCCTGAAGGGGAATTTCCTTGCGTACAAAAGGATGATCTTCCCTGATTAGTTTTTTCATGTGATCTTTGAGAGAGTCAAGTTCTTCCTGTGAAAGCGTTTCGCGGCCGGTCACTTCGCAATAAAACCCACCCGATGAAACGGAATGATCGATATTCAATCTTCCTTTGGGGAAAAGCTGGGCAAATACCATTTCAAGCAAAAAGACAAGCGAGCGGCGATAGATGCGCGCGCCGTCGGCAGTATCCATGGTGACGGGCTGGCAATGTGATTCGATATCAATGGGAAAGGTCAGTTCGTGAATTTGATTATTGATGATGGCGGCCACGATTGGCGCGTAGAAATCATCCTTGGCTTTGGCAAGGAACTCCCCCACTTGCGTGCCGCGCGGACCTGAGAGAGTCTTGCCGTTTGGTAAATGGACTTCGATGTTTTTAGCGGGTTGGGTGATTTGAATGGGCATGAGTTATTGGGTTGGCAGGTTGAAGGTTGAAGGTTCTTAACTTGCAACATTCAAACCTTTAACCTTCAATTTTTCAACTTAGACAACAATTTTTCCGGCTTCCCCGCGAACTCTTCGAGCGGGATTTCCTTTTTGGTTAGAGCCATTAATGTATTTGTAAGCAACTCATTGACGGGAGTTGGGATGCCGCGCGCCCTGCCTTCGCGGACGACTGCGCCATGCAAAAATTCCACTTCGCTTTGGCCTCGGCCTGAATACAGGTCGATGTGAAAGGATGGCATTTTAGCGCCGCGTCCACTGCCCCCGGCGCGCGCGAGCAAGGGTTTGGAAAGCCAGAGCGGTAGTCGGGTGGCAAACGCCAAGGCAGCCACGGGCGTCCCAGGTAAATCGACTACCTCGAGATGCATGGCTTTCATCACCGCCAGACATTCACGCAGCATGTCAATTTCTAGTTTGTAGAGATCCTTATTGGCCAGAACCTGTGCAGCGGTCATATTGAGAATAGCGGAGGTTGGGTTGGCAATCAGGTTGGTGAGCATCTTCGACCATTTCATGCTGTATGCATCGGGATACAGACGACCTTTGAGATACGCGCGATCCAATGCGTTGACGAGCTTCTCCGAGAGCGGATGCCCTGCCGCCACGCCAACGCCGCGTAATTTTTCGAGGACAATGTCGCCAGGTGCGCGGCGGCCAATCGCAGTAGTGACCGTACCATAAATAACCTTGTCTGCGCCCAGCACGCGCGCAATGGCCTGTTCATTGTCCACGCCGTTGGAAAGACATAGAATCGGTGGGAGTTTATCCGCAAAAGGTTTCAAACCCTCCATGGCGGATATGGTATCGAAGGATTTCAACGCAAATATGGCCGTATCGAATGGACCGAATTGCAAGGCTTCTTCAAGCGCAGGCACGATCACAAAAGAATGCGCGTCAATAATGAAAGCATCTTTTGTATTTCTTCCCTTCGAGAGCCTTAGGACAACGCTTTTATCAATCGTCAGGTCGAGCCTTAATCCCTTTTCGCGTAACTCTTTCACCATCTTCGGTTGTTCCACGAAAACGATTTGATGCCCGTCCAGGGCCAGTGACCCGCCGATATATGTGCCGATGGCGCCAGCGCCAAAGAGCAGAATTTTCATTGATTTTTGAGATTCGGATGATTGCAAAATAGCCTCTGAAAATATTTATTCTTCGTCCGGCCAGTGGATATGGTCATTGAGTTTATCGATCGCCCAGCGGTGTTGATATGGGGAGTAGATCAATTGGGCAAACGCGGTATTTCCAAAACGGAAGCGCGTTCCCGTGTTATTGGCTTGCGGAGCGACTCCAACAACGGCATGCATGACCAGATTGAGCAGGCCGCCATGCGAGATGATCAGATACCATGCTGGGTCGCGTTTCAACAAGTCATGCAAGGCCTGGCCCGCACGCAGGAACAATTCCCAATCGCCTTCCCCGTCCAAACCGACCGGATCGTAGGGCGTGGAAAATTCCGGGTGCGTAAAATTCTGGCTGACTTCACGCGCGGTAAGCCCTGCAAATTCGCCGTTATCCCGCTCCAGCCAAAGAGGCTCAAACTCAACTTGTAGATTCAACGCCGAAGCGATGATCTCCGCCGTCTCTTTCGTGCGGGTGAGCGGGCTGGCGATCACGTGGTCAAATTTCGCGTCCTCTTTTTTCCAACGCTCCGCCAGGGCGGATGCCTGCGCGCGTCCCTTTTCAGTCAGTGGAAAATCCGCCTGTCCCTGCCAGCGGGATTCCGCATTCCCAACCGATTCGCCGTGACGCAGCAATGTAATGTAAAAGGGTTTGGATCTATTCTCCGTCATCAGGCAGCTTCCCCTTCAATAAATAAATGGGGCGGCGCTTTACTTCCTGAAAAATATATCCGACATAAACACCGATAAAGCCCAGCAGGATCATGATGATACCGCTGGCAATCAGCATGACGCCCATTAATGAACTCCAGCCTGCAACCACCCGCTCCGTATGGCCAGTCAGCCACAAGATCAAGACATAAGCCAATTGTGCGATCGCCAGAACAAAGAACGCCAGACCCGAACTCAATCCAATATACAAAGGCGCAAGAGAAAAGGAAAAGACCGCGTCCGATGCAAGGCGCACCATTTTGCCGAGGGAGTATTTCGATATGCCTGCAAGACGCGCAGGCTCGTGATATGGCAGGATGACACTGTTGTATCCCATCCAGGAGATCATACCGCGCAGGAAACGATGATACTCATGCATGGAACGTACTCCATCCAGCGCATTTCGCGAGAGTGCGCGAAAATCCGCCGCGCCCTGCAAGATCTGCGTGCCGCTGATCTTATTGATCAACCAATAGAAAAAATTGGAGGTAACTTTTTTTAATGAAATGGAGCGGGCATCGCGCGAAGCGAGGCGCTGCGCCTGCACAATGTCAAACCCGTGTTGGATGAGATGGATCATTTGCGGGATCATCTCAGGCGGATGCTGGCCGTCACCGTCCATGGAAATCATCATATCGCCGCGCGAGGCGTCCATGCCGGCAGTCAGCGCGGCCTGGTGTCCAAAGTTGCGGCTGAGTTGGAGCAGGGAAACGCGCGGGTCTTCGTCCGCTATCTTTCGGAGCGTATCAACTGTCCCGTCTTTTGAGCCGTCGTCTACATAAATAAATTTAAAGTCATAGGGAAGCGAATCCACCACGCGGCAAATATCCGCATAAGTCCGTCCGATTACTTCGGATTCGTTGAAAACGGGGATGACCAGGTCAACCGATGGTTTTTGTTTTTTAGGAGACATCGCAAGGATTTTACCATGCGCCTCACATTTGGACTCTGTGCCTGTCAGCCAGTAAACGGAGCGCGCGCTCCACCTCGGCAGTTTTCTGGTTAACACTCCACCCCAGCACCACGCCCATTGCGTCAGCGATCTCTTCCACACCAGCCTTTGTTAAACGGCCCAACATGGCAAGCATGGTGCGGCGCAAAAGAATATCGTCAAGACGAAGCGCCTTCTCGTTTTCCACAAGGAAGGCAATCTCGTAACGCGAAAACTCAGGCAGGGATATTAAAGGCATATCCTCCTTCCGAGACGATGCGGCGGCGCGGCCGATAAAAGTGGCAACAGCTTCTGTACGTGTACCATAACGCGCATACAGGGTTTGCAGACGCTCCCTGCTTAAACCGCTCCCCGCCGCAAAGCCGTCAATTTGCCGTTTCTGTTCATTGGCATCATTTGAATAAGCGCGGCCGCCGCCAATGGGCAGGTCGCATGTGCTTTTCCGGCGCGTCCTTCCAAGATAAGCCAGCGCCTTATCCGTCACCTGCTCCGCAAAGGCGCGGAAGGAAGTCCACTTGCCGCCCACCAGCGAATAGACGGGGAAATTCAAGTTTGTCGAATCACCGTTCAACACTTCGATATGATGGTCACGGCTGTATTGACCTGTAGTCTTCGCGCCGCTGCTTGCCAGTGGGCGCACGCCCGTAAATTGAAAGACAACATGTTCATGAGTCACCTTGATGGACGGGAACACGCGCGAGATCATTTCAATGAAATAATCCATCTCTTCATCGGTGCAGCGCGCTTCATCGGGATGATCGATTTTGACATCTGATGTGCCGACCAGAACACGGTCAAACAACGGGAAGATAAGCACAATGCGTCCATCCTTATTTTCAAAGAAAAATTCATTGCCATCTATCGCAGCTCGCAAATCGGGATGATTTATGACCAGATGCGAACCCTTGGTGCCGCCAATGAAATGTGTGGATATACCCAGGCTGTGATTGGCAAAATCGATCCATGGGCCAGCTGCATTGATCACCAGCCTGGGATGCACCTCGCAGGTTTCATCGCGCAACTCATCGCATAAAATGACCGTATCTTTTTCGCCGCTGACCAAACTCACATAATTCAATGCGTGTGCATTCGGGTTGTCGGTTTCCGCATCCAGAAGAATTTCAAGGGCAAGCCGCTCAGGGTCGGAGATCAAACCGTCGTAATACGTGGCGGTATTGACGATATCAGGATTCAAGCGGTTCCAGAGCTTCAGGGATTCTGTCCGCGAAAAAAATTTATGACGGGGAACGGTGCGTTTTTTTCCCGTATAGGCATCGTACATCATCAAACCAAGTTTGATGATGACAGAACCGCGCTCGGAAGGTTTATCGAGCCAGCCTAAAAATTTCAAGGGCGCGTTGAACAGGCCCGAAAAATATTTGAACATGGGCACGGTTGTAGGAAGCGGCTTGACGATATGCGGCGCATTCTGGATCATACGGTTTCGTTCGCGCACCGCCTCTCGTACCAGGCGAAACTCACCGTTCTCCAAATAACGAATGCCGCCGTGCGCCATATGGGAGGAGGCTGCGCTTGCGCCTGAGCAAAAGTCGCCGCGATCCACGATGAGCACATCCACATCGTTAAGAGCCAGGTCGCGGAAGGTGCCGATGCCATTGATCCCCGCGCCGATAATGAGCACGGAAACATCAGGATTTGTTTTGAGAGAGGCAAGAATTTCGTTTCGGTTCATATTTCGTCCAAAGAATTTATGCCGCGAATACTTCGACGGGCCCGGTACAAGTTTTGCTGATTGACGCTGTGGCGAGAAAAGAACAGTGAAGTATAATGTGCATTAATGGAGACTGACATGAAAAAGAAATTTTTTACTGTGATCGTGGAACGCGACCCTGAGTCGGGTTGGTTGGTAGGCGATGTATCCGAACTTCCGGGATGTTATACACAGGCTCCTGATTTGCCAAAGTTGGAGAAAAATATTGAAGAAGCTATACGCGGATATTTGAAAGTTGCTTCCTCTAAGGAGCCGGCGCCCGAGTTTGTAGGTACATTTCGCATTGGCATAGCAGGATGAGTCGTTTACGTTTAGTTGCATTTAGCACACTGGCTAAAGTGGCTGAAGCAAAAGGCTTTTATCGAATATGGCAGGAAGGAGTCACAATATTTTTCGCAGTGCCGATGGAAAGATCATTGTTATTCCCAATCATGGTTCACAGGTGATTGTGCGCCCATTGTCGAGAAAAAATCCTGCGCGATATGGGGGTTAGTCCGGATGAGTACGAAGCGATTTTGAAAAAATTATAAACCAAATATCAAGAGGACGTAGATTTATTCAACCCAATCAAATGTGCGAGTGACCGCCTTCTTCCAGCCCGCATAAAGTGACTTGCGGACCCGCGCGTCCATTTTCGGAGTCCATTCCTTGTCACGTCCCCAATTGGTTTTTAACTCATCGGTGTTTTTCCAAAAACCGACCGCCAGCCCGGCCGCGTATGCAGCGCCTAACGCGGTCGTCTCCGCAACCTTGGGGCGCACGACAGGCACATTCAAAATATCAGATTGGAATTGCATGAGCAATTCATTGAAGACCATGCCCCCATCCACTTTCAGCGCGGTCAACTTCACACCTGAATCTGCTTCCATCGCGTCAAGCACTTCGCAAGCCTGATACGCGGTTGCTTCCAGCGCGGCTCTCGCAATGTGACCTTTGTTCACATAGCGCGTCATGCCCAGAATCGCGCCGCGCGCATCGGATTTCCAATAGGGAGCGTACAACCCTGAGAATGCGGGGACGAAATAAATGCCGCCGTTATCCTCAACCGACGAAGCCAGCGCCTCCACCTCAGCCGACGATTGGATCAGCCCCAAGTTATCTCTCAGCCACTGGATCAACGCCCCCGTAATGGCAATTGACCCTTCCAGCGCATAGACGGCTTTTTGATTTCCAATTTTGTAACCAAGCGTGGTAAGCAACCCTGCTTTCGAAGGGACGGGTTTTTCGCCTGTGTTGAGCAGCATGAAACAACCCGTGCCATACGTGTTCTTGGCTTCACCTGCGCTGAAACAAGTTTGACCAAAAAGCGCGGCTTGTTGGTCACCCAGATCCCCGGAAACAGGAATACCTTGCAAGGGCAACGACAAGGGTCGCTCTTGCACAGAGGCAAGTCCGGCCCCTACGAAACCATATATCTCTGACGAAGATCGAATCTTGGGCAGAATCGTGCGTGGGATATCAAGTAGTTTCAGGATCTCATCATCCCAATCCAGTGTGCGCAGGTTCATCAACAAGGTGCGTGAAGCATTCGTCACATCCGTGACATGTTTACCTGTTAAATTCCAAATAATCCACGAATCGATAGTACCGAACAACAAGTCCCCATTTTCGGCTTTGGCACGCGCACCTTCTACATTATCCAGAATCCATTTTATTTTGGGGCTAGAAAAATAAGTCGCAAGCGGTAATCCCGTTTTTTTACGGAAGCGATCCTGTCCACCAACTTTGGCTAATTCATTGCAAATCACATCCGTGCGCGTGTCCTGCCAAACAATGGCGTTATACACAGGCTTGCCTGTAGACTTATCCCAAACCACCGTTGTCTCGCGTTGATTCGTCACACCAATCGCAACAATCTGATCACTGCTCACTGATAACTGAGCACTTGCCTTTTTCAACGCACCTGCCATCACCTCTTGCACCCGTTCCCAAATCTCCAGCGCATCATGTTCCACCCAGCCGGGTTTCGGGAAAATTTGCTCGTGCTCCTTTTGGTCAACAGCAACAACATTCCCACCGTGATCGAAAACAATAAACCGGGTGCTGGTTGTGCCTTGATCTATTGCGGCGACATATTTATTCATGGTTAACCTCGTAAGCCAATTGTAAAACAAAAGTGAAAAACAGCCGTTAAAAACAGGACATTTATTACATTCACAAAATCGAATATGTTGCTATAATACATTCAGGATTATGAATATGAAAAAACAAGCCATGGACAAAATCTCACAACAGATCGCCGCACCTTTGGAAGCCATTGCCTCACCACAGCGCATTGCCATCCTGATTGCCATTGGAACCGGCGAAGCCTGCGTCTGTCACCTCGAGGCCGCGCTCGGCTGGCGGCAGGCATATATCTCACAACATCTCATGGCCTTGCGTAAGGCGGATATTTTGCAGGATAGACGCTCGGGCCGCTATATTTTCTATAGACTGAAAGACGCCTCGATACTTGACCTCGTCACTGCCTCTGCCACCCTAAGCGGACTCTCCGCTGATACCGTTTCCGCACTGATCAATACACAGTTGAATCTTTCGTGTGAATGTCCACAATGCGCGCCTGCGCTTATCCCTGTTGAAAGTCTATGATCCATGACCACACTTCCATCCTCATCCCTGCCCAATTCAAACAGACGTTTATTCGCCATGCTCACTATTTTTGTAATTGCATGGCTGGTTGCCTACAACATCATCCAACCTCTCGCAAACTGGATCGCTTATGACTTATTATCTCTGCCGCAAGGTTCGCACTTGGGTGAGTCGCTCGCCTTCTTTTTCTACGATGTGCCGAAAATCCTCCTGCTTCTGAGCGGTATGATTTTCCTGATTTCACTGCTACAAACCTTCATTGACACCCAAAAAGTGCGCGTGATGGTCGAGAAACGCGGTGAAGGAATCGGCAATGTCATGGCCTCACTTTTTGGTGCGATCACTCCGTTTTGTTCCTGCTCATCGGTTCCGCTCTTTATAGGGTTTGTACAGGCGGGTATCCCACTGGGCATTACTTTCTCATTTTTAATTACCTCGCCCTTGATGAATGAAGTCGCATTCGTTCTGTTGATAGGCTTATTCGGTTGGAAGGTTGCTTTGCTGTACCTGCTTTCAGGAATTACCATTGGAATCATCAGCGGGCTTATCCTGGGACGGATGAAACTGGAGCGTTTTGTAGAAGGCTTTGTGTACGAGATCAAACCGCAAAGCAGCGGGCAAGTGTTGGAAGAAAAGCTCACATGGAAAGAACGTGTCAACCGCGCAGCTGAAAGCACCCGCGAGATCGTCGGCAAGGTCTGGTTGTTTGTCATAGTAGGCATTGGCATTGGCGCGTTCATTCATGGCTTTGTGCCGCAAGACGCACTGACAGGCATCATGGGCAAAGGCGCCTGGTGGTCCGTGCCTGTTTCAGTCATTTTGGGTATCCCCCTCTATTCCAACGCCGCTGGAATCATTCCGATTGTTAGCGCAATGTTATCAAAAGGTGCATCACTCGGCACGGCGTTGGCCTTCATGATGTCGGTTGTCGGTTTGAGTCTGCCCGAGGCGGTCATCCTAAAACGCGTACTCAAAACGCCTTTGCTTGTCATATTTTTTGCTGTGATCGCAGTGTCGATCATTCTCACTGGATATATGTTCAATTGGGTTCTATAAAATAAAACGGAGAATAAAATAAAATGTTAATCATCAAAATTCTAGGTTCGGGCTGTGCTAATTGCAAACGCGTGGAACAGATCGCCCACAAGGTTGTTTCTGAAATGGGAGTTGAAGCAGAGATCATCAAAGTGACCGAATATCCCGACATCATGGCATATAACATCATGTCCACTCCTGGACTGGTTGTCAACGAGAAAGTTGTTTCAACGGGACGCATCCCAACGCCTGCCGAAGTCACTACCTGGGTGGCGAATGCCTTGGAAACAGCATAATTGCAAGATGATCACGGTTAAGCTATTCGGTACGCCTGCCTGTCGCCGTTATCAACGAATGCGCGAAAGCATTATCCATAAGGCTGAAAGGCTTGGCATCTTGGTTGAAATCCATGAAATTGGAGATACCGAAAGCCTTTCCAAAATTAATCCATTGAGTTTGCCGCGTCTATATATTGCAGATGAACTGGTTGCTTCACAAAATCCACCAAATGTGCAGGTCTTGGAACGAGCATTGTTATCAAAGTCGTAATTGCACAGTCTCATCCTTAATATGGGTATAAAGATCTGATGTGAGGTCCTGATGCTGATCGAAAAATATGATGTCGAGGTATTTACCACGCCCTGCGAACCGGGTGCAGAACGTTATGCGGCCAAAGCGCGCCTGACAGCAGACATATCGGAAGTTCTACCCTACCTCAATGCTACTCTGCGCGGCGCAGTTTACATGCCCGAAGCCTCAGCGCTGACCTGGAAAAAAGGCGGGCATAATATCGCTTTTCACGCGTATGAAATCGCCACCAGCAATGTGGACGATCGCGAAGACGCGGAAAAAGAACTCAAGGGGCTGATTGACCTGGTCAACCGCACCTGGGAACGGCGCGCAGAAATCACTCCTGATGTCACCACGCGCCAACGTCCCACGCCGATGGCGATTTACAAACTGCTCCCCAATACCAACTGCAAGCGATGTGGGGAACCGACCTGCTATTCTTTCGCGTTGAAGTTGACAGCCTCGCAAAAGAAGATTGCAGATTGTCCGCCGCTGTCTGAACCACAATACGCCGAAAAACTATCCGCCTTGCAAGAGATTGTGATCGAAGCTCCTGCGATTGGCTGAGGAGGCCGCGATGAAAAAAGTCCTGACCGTTGTGCTGGAGGATAAGGATATCATCGAGTTGATGCGCGTTCTGATGGACAGCGACGCCGAAGGCGCTCTGGAATTCCTGCGGGAGCATTTCAAAGGCAAAGCCCGCGATCTGCTCGAAGGCGGCTGAAAGGTGATGATCGAAGTGCCCGGTGCGGGCGCGTTAAAAGTCAGCGGCAACCTGTTCAAGAAGTAACATGTACCTTGATGCGATTACTTTGGTCAACACTCTTCCCTGTCTTGCCGAGCCTGATAGGATTATTGTGATTGGAAAACCCAGTCAGCCGTTGACCAATGTCATTCCATATCTGGCGACATTGCCCGATGTGATCGCCTACAATCCAGCCACATATACGCTCACCTTCCGCCGTCAGCGGGGCTTCATGACCCTGTACGCGGACAAAGTGTACATTACACAAGTTAAGGATGTTAAGGAAGGATTGGAACTGCTCAAGGCGTTGACAGACGCGATCAATGCAACGTGGGCGCATCGCGCTGAACTGGTGGCTGCTACCGCGGCAAGGAGCTCTCCTCGCCTGCTGGATATCTGGGCGCTCCTGCCACAAACCAACTGCAAACAATGTGACGAAGCCACCTGCCTTGCTTTTGCAGCAGCCCTGTTACAGCATAAAAGATTGCCTTCCGAATGCCCTGTTCTGGTTTCGGACCCAGCCTTTAACGACCGTCAGGCTACATTGGAAACAATGTTGTGAAAGGAAAAGATTGACCGATGGCAAAGCAAAAACGCAAAGTCTTATTCTCTGCACGGATAATTCGTGTCGTTCACAGATGGCGGAGTTGAAATCATGGAACTCGTCCGTTCAATAAGTCTGTTCCTGGTCGCGGGCCTGTGTGAAATCGTCGGCGGATACCTGGTCTGGCTATGGTTGCGCGAGAGCAAAAGTATCTGGTTTGGGCTGATTGGCGGCATTGTGCTGGTGCTATACGGCATTATTCCGACACTTCAACCATCTGCCTTCAATTTTGGGCGAGTGTATGCCGCTTACGGCGGCGTCTTTATCATATTGTCTTTATTGTGGGGTTGGCAAATTGACCACAAGACCCCAGACGCGTTCGACCTGATTGGAGCATTGATCTGCCTGGTCGGTGTGAGCGTAATCATGTACTGGCCGCGAGGGTAATCTCATGAAACGCAAAGTACTCTTTTTATGCACAGGGAATTCCTGCCGTTCGCAAATGGCGGAAGCGATTGTCAATGCTTGGCTTGGTGATACCTGGCAAGCCGTTAGCGCGGGGACAAGGCCTGCGGGCTACATCCACCCCAAAGCGCTGGAAGCGCTGTCAGAAATCGGGATCCAGCATGAGGGTCGCTCGAAGCGGGCGGATGAATTCAAAGGCGTGGATTTCGATCTTGTCGTCACGGTCTGCGATTCGGCGGCAGAGGAATGTCCCGTCTGGCTTGGAAAAGGAAAGCGCGTGCATCATAGTTTTCCTGACCCCGCCAAAGCCGAAGGGACAGATGAAGAAGTAATGAATGTTTTTCGCGCTGTGCGCGATGATATTGAAAAAGAGATGATCAAACTTCTCAAAGCAAATTATTAATATGGAGGCTCTTATGGCCAAAGAAATCAGCACCACCAAAAAACTTTCCACCCTTGATCGCTACCTGACCTTGTGGATTTTCCTTGCAATGGCAGCCGGCGTGGGAATTGGGTTTCTCTTCCCCAAAGCCGTCACTGATTTCAATATCAGGGTATCCGTCGGCACAACCAATATTCCGATTGCGATTGGCTTGATCCTGATGATGTACCCGCCGCTGGCGAAAGTGCATTATGACGAATTAGGCGATGTGTTCCGCAATTGGAAAATTCTCGGACTTTCGCTCGTGCAGAATTGGGTGATCGGTCCCGTTTTGATGTTTGTTCTCGCAATTGTGTTTTTACGCGGCTACCCCGAATATATGACGGGACTCATTCTCATCGGTCTGGCACGCTGCATTGCCATGGTCATCGTGTGGAACGAACTCGCGAAAGGCGATAACGAATACGCGGCAGGCCTGGTGGCCTTCAACAGCATTTTTCAGGTTTTGTTTTACAGCGTATATGCCTATGTCTTCATCACCGTTCTGCCAACATGGTTCGGGTTGACGGCCAACATCGTAGACATCACAATTGGCGAGATCGCAAAGAGTGTGTTTATTTATCTTGGCATTCCGTTCATTGCAGGATTCCTAACGCGTTTCTTCCTCGTCCGCGCGCGCGGCAAGGATTGGTATCACAAAGTCTTTGTGCCAAAGATCAGCCCGCTGACATTAACCGCATTGCTCTTCACCATCATAGTTATGTTCAGCCTGAAAGGCGACCTGATCGTACAGCTGCCATTAGATGTCATCCGCATCGCTATTCCCCTGCTGATCTATTTTGTAGTGATGTTCTTCGTCAGTTTCTTCATGGGCAAAGCCATCGGCGCAGATTATTCCAAGACCACCACGCTTGCATTCACAGCCGCCAGCAATAACTTTGAACTTGCAATTGCCGTTGCTGTGGCAGTATTTGGCATCAATTCTGGCGCTGCCTTCGCGGCAGTGATCGGGCCATTGATCGAAGTGCCTGTGATGATCAGCTTGGTGAACGTCGCATTCTTCTTCCAGAAGAAATATTTTGGCGAAGCAGTGGGTGAAGTAAGACAAATTCAGTAGAAATCAATTTTCCAGAACGGATGAATTCAACAAAAATAAAACGGCGATTGATTTCAATCGCCGTTTTATGATCAAACCTCGGTTATTTCTACAAACTGTAACTCGGGATGTTTCTCAGCATAATACTTTAGAAAGAAGGGCGTGCTAAAAAGCGCCGCCCATTCATTGCGTGAATCGCGGACGATGATGGCTTCACTGCGATTTGGCAGGCTTTCAACAGCCTTGTCCGTTCCTTTGATCCAGCGCAGGAGCGTGTGCGGTAATCTTTCCAATTCAGTCGGCACGTTATATTCCGACTTTAATCTGGCCTGAACCACATCAAACTGCAGCTGACCCACAACAGCCAGGATCGGTTCACGCTTGAAAGCATTGAGGTTATACAGCACCTGAACCGCGCCTTCGCTTTCCAATTGAAGGAGACCCTTTGCAAATTGCTTTTGTTTATTCAAATCGGTATTCCGCAACAGCGCAAAGTGTTCGGGCTGAAAGCGCGGGATGGAGGCAAAACGGACTGGCGTCCCTGAACAAAGCGAATCGCCAATCGCAAAATCTCCATTATTGGGAATCCCAAGCACATCCCCGGCAAAGGCTTCATCAACGATCTCGCGCTCGTTCGCAAAAGGTTTATAAGGACGCAATAAACGCAAGGTCTTTCCGCTTTGGGCATGAATCAGGTCCATGCCTCGCTCAAAGCGTCCCGAGCAAATTCGCAAAAACGCCACGCTATCGCGATGTTTAGGATTCATATTGGCTTGAATTTTGAAAATAAAACCTGAAAACTCGGAATTCTGCGGAGCAATTGCTCCTTCATCACTCAAATAAGTCTGGGGAAGCGGGGCATACTTTACAAAAGTATCCAGGAATAAACGCACACCGAAATTGGTGACAGCGCTCCCAAAGAAGACCGGGGTTTGCTTTTCCTTTAACACACTCTCGTGGTCGAATACAACGCCCGCTTCATCCAAAAGATGAATACTCTCAGCCAGTTCCGTGTAGCGCGCCTCGGATAAAATATTATTTCCTGCAAGGTCTTCCAAAGGCATATATACTTCAGAAGCCATGCGTTCGTTTCGCTCCGTACGTTCAAATAAATAAACCCCTTTGGACTCACGGTCATATACCCCGCGAAAATTTGGACCATCCCCCACAGGCCAATTCATTGGGACCGGTTCCATCCCCAATACCTTTTTGATCTCATCCAACAAATCCAAAGGGTCGCGGGCCGGCCTGTCCATTTTATTGATGAAAGTAAAAATCGGAATCCCGCGCTGGCGGCAGACCTCAAATAATTTCAGAGTTTGCGGCTCAATGCCTTTTGCCGCATCCATCACCATCACAGCGCTATCCACCGCAGAAAGAGTACGATAGGTATCCTCGGAAAAATCCTGATGTCCGGGCGTATCCAACAGGTTGATGATGCAACCCTGATAAGGAAATTGAAGAATCGTGGATGTGATCGAAATACCTCGCTCGCGCTCCATCTCCATCCAGTCCGAAGTGGTTGCGCGCTGGTTTTTGCGGGCGCGTACATTCCCTGCCAGCTCAATCGCATTTCCGTATAAGAGCAGTTTTTCGGTTAACGTGGTCTTCCCCGCATCCGGGTGGGAGATAATGGCAAAGGTCCGGCGGGCGGCAACTGCTTCACTCAGGGAGGTATTTTGATGGGTAGTAATAGTTGACATTTCATCCTGCATATTTTTTCTCTCCAGAAATCAACAAAGGCCGTGAATTTTAGCATAGATTTTACAGAATAAAAAACAATCCCCGCCAAATTGATGGGGATTGCAATAACGATTTGTAACCTATGCTTTTTCTTTGCAGCCTTTACGACCAGTTATGCGGTTTTCTCGATCAACTCAGCCAGGGTGAGTTTCGCCCAGGCGGCGTATTTCTCCATGTCCATGCCCAGTTTCTTTGCCACGCCGCTGCCATACTCCGGGTCGGCTTTGTAGAAATGCACCAGTTGACGGGCAATGGTGCGCTCCGGCACACCCTGCATGGCTTCGGCCAGATTACTGAAGAGTTGCTCCTTCTGGCAGGCGCTCATCAAGCGAAACAGGGCGCCGGGCTGGGCGCAATCATCCTCACCTTCACGCAGTTAGGCAAGGTCGAAGCGGTCGAGGTTCATGACCTTATTCCAAGCCGCCACAAAGTCACGCACAAACTTTTCCTTGGCGTCGTCCTGGGCATAGACCTCAGCTAGGGCGCGCAATTGCGAATTGGAGCCGAACACCAGGTCCACGCGGGTGCCGGTCCACTTCAGGTCGCCAGTCTTGCGATCGCGCCCTTCGAAAGTGTCCGCAGTATCGGATGTGGGATGCCAGACAGTGCTCATGTCAACCAGGTTGACGAAGAAGTCGTTGGTCAGCTTGCCGGTCTGTTTGGTGAATACGCCATGCTGCGACCCGCCGACGTTGGCGCCGAGCACGCGCAAGCCGCCGACGAGCACGGTCATTTCGGGGGCGCTCAGGGTCAGCAACTGCGCCTTGTCCACCAGCATCTCCTCAGCGGAGACGGTGAAGGCCATCTTCTGGTAGTTGCGGAAGCCGTCCGCTTCGGGTTCGAGAAAGGCGAACGATTCTACATCGGTCTGACTTTGCGAGGCGTCGGTGCGGCCCGGGGTAAAGGGCACCTTCACAGCGTGACCAGCCGCCTTGGCTGCCGCTTCAACCGCCGCACAGCCGCCCAGCACGACCAGGTCTGCCAGCGAAACCTTCTTACCGTCAGACTGGGCGCTGTTGAACTCTTTGCGGATGCGCTCCAGCGTTTTGAGCACCTTCGCCAGTTGTGCAGGCTGGTTGACTTCCCAGTCCTTTTGCGGGGCAAGGCGGATACGAGCGCCATTCGCCCCGCCGCGCTTGTCCGATCCTCTGAAGGTGGAGGCAGAAGCCCAAGCTGTAGAAACAAGCTCAGGCACAGAAAGACCCGAAGCTAGAATCTTGCTCTTCAACGCGGCGATATCCTTCGCGCCGATCAACTTGTGATTGACCGCGGGAATGGGGTCCTGCCAGATCAAATCTTCTTTCGGAACTTCCGGTCCGAGGTAGCGGACTTTAGGCCCCATGTCGCGGTGAGTCAGCTTGAACCAGGCGCGGGCGAAGGCATCTGCAAACGCTTTGGGGTTCTTGTGGAAGCGGCGCGCAATCGGCTCATAGATCGGGTCAAAGCGCAGCGACAGGTCGGCGGTGGTCATCATCGGCGCGTGCTTCTTCGACGGGTCGTGCGCATCGGGAATCATGTCTTCGGGCTTGACGTTCTTCGCCTGCCACTGTTGAGCGCCAGCCGGGCTTTTGACCAGTTCCCACTCGTAGCCAAAGAGCATGTCAAAGTAGCCCATATCCCATTGGGTGGGGTTGGGTTTCCAGGCGCCTTCGATGCCGCTGGATGTGGTATGAACGCCCACGCCAGCTCCCAATTTGTTCTTCCAGCCCAGCCCCATTTCTTCCAGCGGGGCGGCTTCGGGTTCGGGTCCGACCAGTTTCGGGTCGCCTGCGCCGTGCGCCTTGCCGAAGGTATGTCCACCAGCGGTAAGCGCGACGGTTTCTTCATCGTTCATCGCCATGCGGGCGAAAGTCTCACGCACATCGATGCCTGAAGCGACCGGGTCAGGGTTGCCATCCGGGCCTTCGGGGTTGACATAGATCAAGCCCATCTGCACAGCTGCCAGCGGGTTCTCCAGGTTGCGCCCATGCATCTTCCCATCCGCCGTGTCGTCGGACACGAGCACCGCGCCCTCCTTTTCGACGCCCTCGGAACCGTGAGCGTAGCGAATGTCGCCGCCCAGCCATTTGTCTTCGCTACCCCAATAGACATCTTCCTCAGGCTGCCAGATGTCGGCGCGACCGCCGCCGAAGCCAAAGGTCTTGAAACCCATCGACTCTAGCGCTACGTTGCCAGCCAGAATCATCAAGTCAGCCCAGGAGAGTCTGTTGCCATATTTGCGTTTGATGGGCCAGAGCAGACGGCGCGCCTTGTCCAGGTTGACGTTGTCGGGCCAGCTGTTGAGCGGCGCAAAACGCTGGTTGCCGGCGCCGCCACCGCCGCGTCCATCAGCCGTGCGGTAGGTGCCGGCGCTGTGCCAGGACATGCGGATGAACAAGCCGCCGTAATGACCCCAGTCAGCGGGCCACCAATCCTGCGAATCGGTCATCAGCCTGGCAAGGTCTTTCTTGACCGCGGCCAGGTCGAGCTTCTTGAATTCCTTAGCGTAATTGAAATCAGGACCCATCGGGTTGGACGCCGGCGCATGCTGGTGCAGGATGTTCAGGTTCAGTTGATTGGGCCACCAATCGCGGTTGGGTGTGCCTCGGCTGGCAGTAGTGCTGCCGGCTTTGCCTGTGATTGGGCACTTGCTTTCTTCGCTCATTTTTACTCTCCTTGAGATAGAGGGATTGAAAAATATTGGGTGTGTCACGTATTCTGGATATATTGTATAACTTTTAGCTATAGATGTAAAATATAGGATACCTATATATGGCATAGTCAAAAGCTATGAGAAAGAATATCCAACATGGAAGTACATCAACTCACTTACTTTGTCGCCGTAGCCGAAACAGGATCTTTCAGCCGCGCCGCCGAAAGATGTAATATCACCCAACCTTCCCTCAGCCAGCAGATTATGAAGCTGGAACAGGAATTGGGGGAAGCCCTCTTTGAACGTCTCCCTCGGAAAGTGGTTCTCACCGACGCCGGCAGGATTCTCTTGCCGCGAGCAACCAGTATTCTTGGGGAACTTCAAGACATCAAACACACCTTAAATCAAAACATGGATGCGGGGCATGGCACGCTTCACGTTGGCTTTATTCCCACCATTGCGCCGTTTGTCCTGCCGCGCGTGATCAAGCGTTTTAGCAAGGAATATCCCAATGCCCGCCTCAACGCACATGAAGACCTCACCGAGTCCCTTGTACGCGACCTCATAGACGGAAAGCTGGATGTCGGCATTACCAGCATGCCCATCCATAACAAATTGATCCACGCGCAGGAATTGCTTACTGAGCCTTTGCTGGTTGCGTCCTCGCGAAAAAACGACATCATCCATCGCGCGTCCATCCGCATAAAAGAATTGGATAACCTTCCATTTATTGCGCTCAGCGAAATGCACTGTCTCGGCGAGCAGATACAATCCTTCTGTCACCTACAAGAGTTGGATTTGAAAGTCGTCTGCGATACATCCCAATTAACCACGGTGCAAAATTGCGTCGCGCTTGGGTTGGGCGTTTCGCTCGTTCCGCGCGCGCTGGCTGTCAGCGACACATCCAACCGCCTTACCTATCGCCAGTTGAGCGACACCACGCCGCAACGAAAGATCGCGGCGGCGACTCGCGCGGATCGAACCCCTTCTTTTCTCGCTCAAAAATTCATCGAGATCGTGCGCGAAGAATATCCAACGTAGCCTCTATCCCCAATTCCGCGCGCCTGCAAGGAACGACTTCCCGCTCATGGATTTTTTCCCGGCGGGCTGAACTTCATCCAGGATGAGGATCCCGCCTCGCGCTCCGACCGCAGGCTGATTCTGCACAACCAACCTCTTTCCTGCTGAAACATTTCCCGGCTCAACATGCGCGCGATGGATTTTCAACACAGCCCCACCAAAATCCATGAACGCCCCCGGCCACGGATTGAACGCGCGCACACGCCGTTCCAATTCGTTTACGTCAGAGTTGAAATCAAGTTTGCCGTCTTCTTTTTTCATCATCGGCGCGTAGGTTGCGCCTTCTTCGGGTTGAGGTAGAGGAGTCAGTTTGCCGGATAAGTAATCGGGCAGGGTGTCAAGAAGCAGATCCGCTCCCAGCGTGGATAAGGCTTCAAAAACGGAACCAGCCGTATCGTCCCGGGTGAGGCGGATGGATCGTTTCGCCAGCATAGGACCGGTATCGAGTCCCACGTCCATTTGCATGAGGGTCACACCTGTCTCTTCAGCGCCTGCAAGAATGGCGGCGTTGATCGGCGCCGCACCGCGCCAGCGCGGCAATAAGGAGGCGTGGAGGTTGACACATCCATAACGCGGCAGGTCGAGCACATCTTTTTTCAAGATTTGGCCGAAAGCCGCCACGACGATGAGGTCCGGCTTCCATGCTTGAAGCTGCTGCATGGCTTCAGGCTCACGCAATTTTCCCGGTTGGAGGATGGGGATATTCAATTCAAGCGCAAGTTTTTTTACAGGGGGCGCTTTCAATTCGCGTCCGCGTCCCGATGCGCGGTCCGGCTGGGTTACGACACCCACAACCTGATAATTATCCGCCAAAGCAGACAGGCCCGGCAATGCAAAATCAGGGGAACCCATGAAAACAACTTTGATGGACATGCGCTGATTTTACCGCTTGTTGCATAATTCACTAAACTTTCGTTGGGACATTATGAGTGAATATCATCGTTCCGGTTTGGCGCTCGGTAGCATACAGTAGAGGCGACCCTTTATCGTTTATCAGGAGGCCTGGTTCCCGCTGGGCGGGTCGCCCCTACTCAGTGTGTCGGATTGGTTGCATGTTACTGGGATTGGTTGTAAAATACTCCAAATCCAACCACCTTATTCGGAGGAATAAATCATGTCTCAAGAATCGATGAATCCTGAAATCAGCAGTGATGACAAGCTGTGGGCCGCTTTATGTTATATTCCATACGTGAACCCAATTATTTCAATTATCGTTCTTCTAATGGAAGAAAAAAAGAATCGCCAATTTATCAAGTACCATGCTGTACAATCTTTGGTTCTTGGGATCATTGCTTATTTGCTGACCCCGGTTTGCGGAATTGGACTTCTGGTCGCAGTCTATATGCTATATTTGGCTTATCAAGCATATCAAGGCAAATACGAGAATGTTCCTGCTCTTACTGATTTCATAAAAAATCAGGGTTGGGTAAGTTAGTATATCTTTATAATAATGAGCGTCTAGCAACCAGACGCTCATTATTATCTATTATTATTTTTCATTTAAGAAAGTATATAAGGAGAAATAATGAGTAATCAATACACATATAGTCAAGGGCAATCAAAAAATGGAATGGCTGTTACAAGTTTAGTTATTGGCATTATTTCCTGGTTATTGTTTCTAGTTTTACTGTGCCTCAATTATGTGATCCTGCCAGTCTTTACAGTTGCTACAATGGGCATAGGCGGCATCTTTTATATTTGCACACTTACACTTGGATGTTTATCTCCTCTTGGTTGGCTGATCGGAACAGTTTTAGGTTATACAGCTAAAAATCAAATAAAACAGACTGGGCAAAGAGATATGGGATTAGCAAACGCAGGTTTTATAACAAATGCAATCGGACTTGGATTAATATTATTGGGAGTATGCGCTGGTGTCGCCTATATTGTATTTGTCGGCGGTCTCGGCGGTCTCGCCGGCATTTTTAGCCTGTTCCAATATCAATACTAATCTACCTAAAGGAGCAACCATACAATGGAACAACGACCAATATCAAACGCACCTGGAAAGTTTACGGCACTTACCTATATGACTCTTGCAAGCGGAATATTAAATTGCTTCTATGGCTTAATATTAACCGGCAGTATTGTTCTTGGCACAATTGGAATTGGGCTTATTTGCGCCCCAATTACCATCCTGCCATCAATACTTGGCGTTTTTGAGATTTTGTATGCAGTAAAATTAATGTCAAATCCCCCACAACCAGTACAACCATCTCAAACAATTGCGATCATGGAAATTTGTTGTATCCTCCTTTTCGGGGTAATACCCACAGTTGTAGGCATACTAGCATTAGTATTTTATAATGACCCAGAAGTTCAAGCCTATTTCGAAAAAATCAACAGTCCTTCATATTCTTAACTCTTAAAAATTTTGTTTTTTGCTTGAACGCTGCACACCCAAGTAAAATGTAAAATCAGTAAACAAAGCGCCTCATCACATTACGAAGATGACGAGGCACTTTGTTTTTAACATTTATATTCAGGCTTTTTACGGAATACTGCCCGCTATATCAGAGCCGATCCTTATCTCGATATCCACTGAAGAAGTTGGATCGGGGTTAAACCTGATCTGCCTGTTCTCAATCCCAAAGACGCCCTGCATCCATCGTAATGTATAAAGCTTGGGTCCATACACTATCATCAACGTTGAAGTGTAAGCCTCAGGGGCAGAGCCCACCTCCGTCACATTCATGCCATAGGATTGGAAGAATGCGCCTGCGTGTTGATCCAGGCCGGGAGTAAAGGTACCGTCCAGGATCCGCACACGAGCTTCCTCGTCACGCATCAGCGCAGCGGGGTCACCCTGGGCCATCGGGCTGAGAGGCCCGCTGGAGGTGAATATCTCATCGCGCAGCACACGGACCTTATCCGCAATTGGTTTCATGATGCTGGCATTTTCCCCGCCTAAAATTACACTGTCGAACGTTACCATGGTGGTATCGATCACGCCCGATTTGATGCTGCTGCGTGAAATATCCTTTCCCAACACAGCCAGCTGGATGGCATCTTCCAAACTCATATTGGTATGAATACCATAGGAAAGTTCCTGATACATCCCCGGCGCATTCGCTATCAAGGATGGGAAAACCTCAGGATCAAATACTTTTTTTTGCACGGCAAGGATTACTTCCTGTTGACGTTTGGCGCGGTCAAAATCGCCGCCTGAAGTATGGCGGTTGCGGGCATAAGCCAGCACCTTCCAACCTTGACAAAGTTTCCTTGTGCCACCGGCTGTAAGCTTCATATGATCAGTACCTGACCCGATTGGGTCGAGAATCATCGTCTCCGTGGGATTGACTTCAATACAACCAAGCTTGTCCATAAGGTCTGTGAACACATTGAAATCGACCTGCAGATAATAATCCACTGGAACCCCGATAAATTGTGAAACAGTTTTCATGGCAAGCCCGGCGCCGCCGCCCGGCAATTGTGCGCCTTCGCCGCTGGAATATGCGGTATTAATGCGGCTATACCCAAAGCCGGGAATATTCACCCACATATCGCGCGGAATGGATAACATGCCGGCGGTTTTGCTAAGAGGATCAATCGTCACCAGCATCATGGTGTCGGAACGCGGCGGTCCACTCTGCTGCTCAAGATCACGCGCATCCAAACCGATAAAGAGAATATTGATGCGGCTGGCGCCATCCCAGGCAGGAGGCAAAGCGACCTCGGGGGCGACTATTGGCGTGGGAGGCAAATCTTCCTCTACGATGGGCGTGCCTTCAGGATTGAACTGAGTAAAAGAACCCGAAGTTCCCTGACAACTGGCAGGGGACATGCCGGGCAAATCCGTCAGATTCCAGCAGGTGGTGAAGTTGCTAACGAAGACAAACGCAGCAACGCTCAACGCCACGGTCGCTCCCCAAAATATCAACTGCCCAATGGAAGGACGTCCAAGTTTTGGAAATTTAATTTTCTTCAAAAATTCTAATCGATTCATTTTTTCAAAAACCTCAAGGCTTAATATATACCATATCCAGGCCAAGTCGTTCCAAGCCTTCCCGGGCCCAATATTGCAAGACTGCGGATTCCTCGCCAAGACATTTCATCATGACTGGAACGGCACGCTGATCGCGAATCTCGGCAAGCGTGCGCAAAACCAAAATGCGGATCCCTGTCGGCGCTTCCTTCATGACCTCGAGCAGGCTCGGCAGCGAAGGGCTTCCTATCTTCACGAGGGCATTTCCTGCCAAACCCGCCGTGAGAGAATCTTTGTCTGAAAGCGCCTGGATCAATGCCTCAATCGCATCTTCGTGTGGATGATTACACAGGGCGAGAGCGGTGGCAGCACGCACTTCCGGCGCTGAGTCGCTGAGGAGCGGGAGCAAATCAACGGCTTGTATATGAGGCGAGGCGGCCAGGGCGCGCACCGCCCACCAGCGAGTGTCCACTTCCGCTGCGCGAGTCAATTCGAGCAAGGCTGGAATCGCCGCCGATCCCATCCCTATAATTTCAGAGATGGAGTTTTCAGCGCGAGTATCGTCCCCACTGGTCAATTCAGCCAGAAGGTCTTTCATTATCTATTTGGCGGGCGGCGGGACCGGGAGAGCGTCCTGCGCGGTATTGATCCACTTATCCCCTTCGTCAATTAACATCACGGGGATGTCATCTACAATCGGGTATTTGCGTCCGCAATCCTGGCAGATGAGCCAGGCATCCTTATGCAGGACGAGCATGCCTTCTTTTTCGCGCACACAATTTGGGCAACGTAATATTTCAAGTAATTCAGAACTGACCATATAAGCTCCTTTTTTCAGGAAGAAATTGTACCATGTGAAGATGATGTGATTAATTAAGCGACCGAATGTCGTGTCTTCCCATGCGCGGCGACACTTGCGCCGCGCGCCAGTGCGGTGAGAATTTTGTAAGGCGAGTTAAGTATTGGGGGACAGGCAAAGTGACTTCTTTTTGGCGGCCTTTTTGGGGTCTTCAGTACCAGGGCCATACTCGCAAACCGCAGCCCAGGGTTGATAGTGAGTCTGGAATCTATCTGAAAAATAGACCTGTCCGCCGCGCCAGACCGTGCGGTTTACGGTAACATCCGCGCCCTGTGCGGCGTAATCCACCTGTTTGATCTCGTTGGTTTTCAATTCCGGGTTCTCTTCAAAGACCGGGGGCAAAGGCGGGACAACATTGGATGGACCTGTGGTTTCATATGTGACACTGCGGTCATCTGAGGTGGAGTAGATCTTCCAGGTGAGGGTGCGGGCGCCGACATTTACATCGGTTTCCATTAATAACCAGTAGGGCGTGTCGTTCTGGAACTTGAAATCAACAAGTGGAAAATAAACGGTGGCATCCATCCCGGCCAGGTCGGGATCAATATCATTGCTGGCTGTCTTTTCATAATAAGAAACGCGATAGGCATGCGAATATCGTTCCACCACGGGATAACCTGCAAAGAAGACCGTACGAAATAAAGTGGTGCTGACCTGGCACACGCCGCCGCCCACGCCTTTGATCGTACGCCCGCCATAAATGATGAGTGCTTCGGCAAAGCCGTTCTCGAGGCTGACATCGCCGAGCACACTTCCCATGGAAAAGGTTTCGCCGGGCGCTGCCAGCAAGCCGTTATACTGTTTTGCCGCGGCAGTGATATTTTGTATGCGCGCCGTGCTGGAACCGTAAAAGTATGTTGTATAAGAAATGATTTGCTGGGTGATGCCCAGTTCTGCGCCGTTGGCCGTATCCGCGACGGCGGGCTGCTGCTCGGCAACATTCAATACGACAGTATGTTCGCCCCTCGCCAAGGCATCATTGATCGCAAGGATGCTGGCCTCCACATCCATATTTCGGCCGATGGTTGAGGCTTGAATCGGTTCAATGGCACCAGTCCCATCGTTAAAAACAAAACGGGCATTGGCGGGTGGACGGTCCACCAAAACTTTCAGATCGTTCAAGGAATTGCGTAATGCATCCGGGTCAAGCCCAACGTGCATTTCCGTTGTTCCGCCGTTTTCAACGACATTCACAGCCAGCATGTTGGCGAGGACAGGGATATCATAGCTCCAGGGACCGGGAGAACCCTGGCTGTAATTTGGCAAGGTGATGGTCAATGGCTGGCTGAGTATGCCGCGAGCCGCTTCCGCCTGCGAGGAGACATCCAGCAACCGCGGCGAAGTCTCCTGAATGACGAGCGGCGCTTCCCCATCCCGGAAGGACTGCAATTGCGCGCCCAGATAAATCAAGGTGGCATCGAGATTTAACGCACGTCCCAGGCGGCCCGGCTCCGAAACTACATTCGTGCCTTCCACGCGTAAACTTGCCTCTACCACGGACTGATTAACCTGTGAAGTAATATTCTGCAAATAGGTGTATGCCACGCGCTGGTCAAAGATCACCACGGGCGCAATATCCGACCCAAGTCCGCGTGCGCTGATCTGTCCTGCCAGGGCTGTGAACAGGCCGCCTTTGCGTCCATGATCATAGGCGGCTATGGCACTGGCAGTGGGGTCGAAGACCATGCCCAATTCTGCAGGAGATGCGACCCAAACTTGATCCGTATCGCGGAACAGGACCTTTCCTGAAATGGGATAGGACAAGGTTTGACTCAGTTTTAAGGCGGCATCGTTGGGGGAAAGGCCGGAAACATCAACGCCTGCAACGGAAACACCGGGAAAAATCCGCCCTGCATAAGCCAGTTGATAGCCTATCATCCAGAGGACGAGGATGGCAAAAAATAATACAGTTCCGCCGATCAACGCGGCAAGAGCCTGCTTGAACAGGTTACGACGAGACATTAATGCATCCATGCAAGTGATTATAACGAAAAAACGGATTTCATTTATGATGTTTGTATAAGTAATTGATAAGTAAGCTGCTCCCGTGAGAATGCCGCCTGACAGGCAAGATTCTCTGAACAATGAACCGAAATTACTCGAATTGGATAATCTTGTTAAGTAAGGTGCGGCGTGCTTGAAGTTTATTTCACGGTACAATCTGAACATCCCGGAGGAGCAAATGATCGAAGGATCGAACGGAAATCTCAACACAGAGAGCGGGTAAACCGAATTCATGACATCGTCCAAAATCCATTTTCAAGACGAAAAATTTACGCTTATTCAGGGTGACGTGCTGACCATGCGGCTTGTCCAGGACGGCAGTGTGGACCTGGTGGTCACATCGCCGCCCTACAACGTGGACATCCAATACAACTCGCATAAAGACGATGTATCTTATGCGGAGTACTTGGAGTTCAGCAAAAAATGGATGGCGCGTTGTTTCGGCTGGCTGAAGGAGGATGGGCGTTTTTGTCTGAACATTCCACTCGATAAAAACAAGGGCGGCCAGCAAAGCGTGGGCGCGGACCTGACGACGATCGCCAAAGAGATCGGCTTTCGATATCATTCCACCATCATTTGGAACGAAGGCAATATCTCGCGCAGGACCGCCTGGGGCTCATGGATGAGCGCCTCCGCGCCTTATGTAATCGCGCCCGTGGAATTGATCGTGGTGCTTTATAAAAAAACCTGGAAAAAGACCAGCGGAAGCAAAGTCTCGGATGTCAGCAGGCAGGAATTCATGGACTGGACCAACGGCCTGTGGACCTTCAACGGCGAAAGCAAAAAGAAGGTCGGGCACCCCGCGCCCTTTCCGATTGAATTGCCGCGCCGCTGCGTAAAACTTTTCAGCTATGTCGATGATGTGGTGCTCGACCCATTTTGCGGAAGCGGCACAACTTTGATCGCCGCTATATCCAATAACAGAAAAGGACTCGGCATTGACGTGGATGAAAAATATTGCGAGCTCGCTCGCAAGCGCATCCTCCAACACACAACCGAGCTGCAACCCGAACCAAAGATGATAAAGAAGACAAAGAAATAACAATGCAGTCATCGAATTCCAGAAACCGCTTCGATAAAAAAGACTCGCTTGAGCTGGGGGAGAAAGCCGAGGAGTTTTTTATTCTCAGTGCGGTCAAGCACGGCTGGAAAATCTCGGCTGCCTCCAAGAAGGAAAACATCGACGAGCATTGGAATTACCTGATCGAAAGAGATGATCAAAAACATAAAGTCGAAGTGAAAAGCGAAAAACGCATTCAACGCACCGACCCCAACTCACAAAAGGATCTCATCTGGGTGGAATTTCGCAATGTGCGCGGCCAGGTTGGCTGGTTGTTCGGCAAAGCGGATCTGATCGCCTTTGAAAAAGGAAAATCTTTTTCCTTCGTCAAACGGCTGGACCTGCTCGGGCTGGTCAATCAAAAAGTAAACCTGGTTGCAAAAGCAAAGTCCGCAAAAGACGCGCTCTACAAGATCTACACCCGCCTCGGGCGCAAAGACAAACTGACCCTGCTCCCCGCCAGCGATATCGAACCCATCTTATTCATGAAATGGGAACAGTAAAAGATGATGGATAAAAATAATTTGATATTATTCATCTCGCTCATTTGGATGACAGCCTGCGCCCCCGCTTCAAATCCGACCTCGCAACCTGTTCCTGTTACCGAGACATTTTCACCCCTATCATCCCCGAAAGAGACTGCAACATTTACTCCCCTCTCGCCCATACCAACCCAAAAGGAAACTGCGACCTTCACGCCCACGCTTCGCGCGCCGACAGAGACCAGTACGCCCACACCGATTCCATCCGTAGACAGCCTGAAAGCCACCGTCACTGCGGACTTGCTCAGTTGTCGTTATGGACCCGGTCCCGAGTACCTGTATCTCTTCGCCTTCAAAAAAGGGGCGAACATCATTCTGATCGGACGCACGGAAGGCAATAACTGGCTTTTGGTCGAGAATGAGCCTCAACGCTGCTGGATCCACGCAAATTTCGTGGAAATACAGGGCGATCGACAAATGCTCAAACCCATGTACCCCGACGGATTTAAACTCATCGTCTCGCCATACTACGGCCCAACCAGTGTGATGAGCGCAGTGCGTAAAGGGGACGAAATCACCGTCACATGGCTGCATGTCCCCGTCAGCCGAGGCGACTATGAAGACGAAGACATGTTCCCCTATATCATCGAAGTTTGGCGCTGTGAAGACGGAGAAATCATCTTCGACCCGCTCGTCTCCAGATTCCCCTTCATCACTTTTGTGGATCAAGCCGGCTGCGACACTTCCTCACACGGGCGCGTGTACGTGCAGGAGAAGCATGGCTATGCAGGTCCCGCTGAAATCCCCTGGCCCTCGCCATAGTAATAAGACAAAAAGCCATCTGAAATAGATGACTTTTTTAGCTCCTTGCCTAGGACTTGAACCTAGAACCTAGCGGTTAACAGCCGCTCGCTCTGCCAATTGAGCTAGCAAGGAAAGCGACCGACATTATAAGGATAAGCCCTTGGAATGTCAAGCCATGAATAACTAATAATGAAGGGAACTCAGGTTATCCAGCTTGTTAGTAGTATGGATGGCGGAAATCTGGCGGACTGTGCCGGTTAATCCGCGCACCACCAGGGTATCGGTTGTGATGTGATCGCCATAATACCGCACACCCTGAAGTAATTCACCGTCCGTGATGCCTGTGGTGGCAAAGAACACATCTTCAGACGAGACAAGGTCGTTCATGGTCAGCACCTTGTCGAAATCGAAGCCCGCCTCGCGTCCACGGCGTAATTCATCCTCATCACGCGAATATAACTTGCCCTGAATCTCACCGCCCATGGCGCGTAGGGCGCAGGCCGTGATCACGCCCTCCGGCGTACCGCCGATGCCGAATAAAACATCCACGCCAGAATCAGGCCTGGCAGTCATCAAGGCCGCCGCCACGTCGCCATCGGGGATCTGCCGGATGCGCGCGCCGGCCTTGCGGATCTCGGCGATCATGTCATCGTGGCGAGGTCGGTCAAGTACGATGGTGGTCAAATCTTCGATTGCCTTGCCCTTGGCTTTTGCAATGGCCTTCAAATTTTCGGTGATGCTTTTTTCAATATTGATCTTGCCTTTGGATTCCGGCCCCACCGCAATTTTGTTCATGTAAACAAAAGGTCCGGGGTCGAACATCGTCCCTCGCGGGGCAACCGCCACCATCGCCAGCGAATTGGAACGGCCGAATGCCAAAGGGCGGGTCCCGTCGATGGGGTCCACGGCAACATCCACGTCCGGCTGCGAACCGTTGCCCACGATCTCGCCGTTGAACAACATCGGAGCCCTATCCTTCTCCCCTTCGCCGATGACAATGACTCCGTTCATATCCACCGTGCTGAGGATTAAACGCATCGCATTCACTGCGGCCTGATCCGCCCCTTCTTTATCGCCGCGTCCCATAAAACGACCCGCCAACATCGCCCCGGCTTCGGTGACACGGGCAAGTTCCAACGCGAGATTTCGAGTCGGGGTTGCACCAAGGACATCCATTTTGCCTCCAGATTTTAAAGTATGAACCAAACGAGGTAGTAATAACCGATCACTGCGCCCCATAACCACGAATCGACGCGGTCAAAAAATCCGCCGTGACCGGGGATCATATCGCTTGAATCTTTAATGCCCGACTGGCGTTTGATCATGCTCTCGCCAAGGTCACCCAAGGGAGGCAGCGCCCCCAGGAGAAAACCCAGTATGGCTCCCTGCCAGATGGTAATATCGCCCGTCAGGTTTCCAAACGTGGAAAACACATAGACGTAAAACCCGCCGGAGATCGTGCCGGTGAACACGCTGGCGGCATATCCTTCCCAGCTTTTCCTTGGGCTTAAGCGCGGCGCCATTTTATGTTGACCGTACGCCCTGCCAATGGAATAGGCGCCCGAGTCGCCGAGCCAGACACAAAACATAACCAGCGTAAACCACCAGCCGCCTTGCGGGAGGTTCCGCAGGTCAAATAGATACGATCCGATCCAGCCAATGTAGACAATGCCGCCCAGGGTGATACAAAAATCAAGCGCGGACTGGTCGCGTCCGCGCTCGTAGCTCACAAGGTGGTAAGCCATTGCCACAAGGATGCTTACCGCAAGGGCGGATTCTGCATGGGCCGGAAGGAACATACGCATGACGGTAATCAAAGCCACGCCGCCCACGGTGATATGGACTTGCGGCTCGAATTTCACGGTGCGAAAAAGATGAACATATTCCCAGGCAGCGCCGATCAGGAATGTGCCCATCAGTAAATAATAAAAGACGCCGCCAAATATTATGGCGGGCAACCCTATTGCAGCAAGTCCCAGGGAAGTGATGACTCGTCTACGCATTGGATTCCTGGAGTTCCCCCGAAGATACCTTTCCGAAACGCCTGTCGCGCTGGGCAAAGGTCTCCAGCGCATGGCGATATTCTTCCTTGTCAAAATCAGGCCAGAAGGTTGGGGTGATATACCATTCGGAATAGGCAGCCTGCCAGATCAGGAAATTACTCACGCGCAATTCCCCCGAGGTCCGAATGATGAGATCCGGGTCGGGCACGCCGACGGTGAATAAATATTTATTCACCAATTCGTCAGTAATTTGATCGGCGGGAATGCCGTCATTGATGATCTTTTGGATGGCGCACACAATCTCATCCCGTCCGCCATAATTAAATGCGACGCTTAAGATAAGGCGGTCGTTATTCTTGGTAAGTTCAATGGCTTTGAGGACTTTTTTCTGGATGCGTGGGTCAAGTCTTTCCAGCCGCCCAATGTGACGGAGCTGCACGCCTTCCTTGTTGAGATCATTCAGTTCACGATCAATGACATCCTGAAGAATGTGCATTAACCCCTGTACTTCCTCAGGCGGACGTCCCCAGTTTTCAGTGGAAAATGCGTAGATCGTCAGGTATTTCACGCCAAATTCAACCGTCGAACGGATGACGCGGCGCAGATTTTCTGTGCCTGCCTTATGTCCAGCCAGTCGCGGTAAGCCGCGTTGAAGCGCCCAACGTCCGTTGCCGTCCATGATCATGGCAACGTGTTGGGGAATTTTTTCGAGAGGAGCGTTGGAGAGGGATTCAGCCATGTTTTTGCGCCCTTTTTCGCTGCCGAATATTTATATGGCGGCGAAAAAGAATTTATACCTAAACTTCCATGATTTCATTTTCTTTGTGCAGGCCGTGTTTAGCAATTTCTTCCACAAATTTATCGGTCAATTTCTGCAGGTCTTCCTCGCCGCGCTTGAGATCATCTTCTGTGATCAGCTTTTCCTTTTCGTATTCACGAATGTCGTTATGCAGATCGCGACGGATATTACGGACGGCGATGCGGGCTTCTTCGAGGCGGTGGTGCATGAGTTTCACCAATTCGTGTCGGCGTTCTTCATTAAGGGGAGGCAGATTCAGGTGTATGACCTTCCCGTCAGAATTTGGATTCAAGCCCAAATCCGAGGTGCGAATCGCCTTCTCGATATCCTTAATGGAAGCTGCATCAAAGGGTTTGATCATCAAAGAACGCGGCTCCGGGACACTGATGGAGGCCAGCTGCAGAAGAGGTGTTGTGGCGCCATAGTATTCGACAGGCAATTTTTCGACCAGGGCAGGGCTGGCGCGCCCCGTGCGAATGCCGGCAAGGTTATCCACAAGGGCCTGGATTGCGCCGTTCATTCTGGCTTCAGCGTCTTTCAAAAGGTCTCTAATTTCGTCTGTACTCACTATCATCCTCCTGAAAATAATTACTGCATAAGGATACCTTAAAACAAGAATTTAGGCTATGGGAAGGCAAAAATATGAGAGGATATGCAAATAATTGAGAGTCTATCACGCAATAAAAAACATTCCTCCCTCTCTCACAAAAGGAGAAGGAGGAACGCAGGACCGAAAACCAGGAATCAACTTGTGACCAGAGTGCCCACTTTTTCGCCGTGCAAGGCGCCAAGCAATGCTTTTGAATCCCAAAGATTTAGCACAAGGATCGGAAGGTTATTTTCCATGCAGAGTGTGATGGCGGTGCTATCCATCACTTCCAGGCGGCGGTTGAGGACTTCGATATAACTTATCTTGTCTAATTTTTTGGCGTGCGGGTTTATCTTGGGATCCGCATCGTAAACGCCATCCACCTTGGTGGCTTTGATGACGACTTCCGCGTCAATTTCAGTCGCGCGCAATGCTGCGGCGGTATCGGTGGAGAAAAATGGGTTTCCCGTCCCTGCGCCAAAAATGACCACCCTTCCCTTTTCGAGATGACGCACTGCGCGGCGGCGGATATATGGCTCGGCAATGGCGCGCATCTCAATGGCTGACATGACGCGCGTGTAAACATCCTGTCGTTCGAGAGCGTCCATCAAAGCCATGGCATTCATGACCGTGGCCAGCATGCCCATATAATCCGCAGTGGAACGATCCATGCCGCGCTCCAGCCCCTGTTTGCCGCGCCACAAATTGCCCGCACCGATCACAACCGCCACGTCCACACCCAACTCGCGGACTTCCTTTATACGGCTGGCGATTGCCTCGGCTTCATCCACGTCGATGCCAAAGCCTGACTCGCCGCCAAGCGCCTCCCCGCTTAACTTGAGCAGGATTCTTTTATATTTCAATTCGGCCATTCATACCTCCAATCATTTTTATGGCACACCTGTTTAACATATCTGTTCGACCTACTAGAAAAAAAGCCAACCCGAAGGCTGGCTTTATAAAATTTATTCTCGATTTGTGCTTTCACCCAACTCCCAGCGCTGAAAGCGGCGGATGACCACATTTTCACCGATGGCGGCTACATTTTGCAAAACAAGCTTTTCAATGGTCAGTGACTCGTCCCGAATATAAGTCTGCCGCATCAGGCAGGTTTCGTCTTTATACTTCTCAACGCGGCCTTCCACGATCTTTGCCAAAACATTATCCGGCTTGCCTTCTTCCCTGGCGCGGGCACGGGCAATCTCCGCTTCATGCTCAAGTTCTGCAGCGGGGATTTGATCTGCAGTGATGTATTTCGGCGCGCTCGCTGCGATCTGCAATGCGATCTCATGGGCCAGGTTGCGGAACTGTTCAGCACGGGCAACAAAGTCCGTTTCACAGTTGATCTCAACCATCACGCCCACGCGTCCGCCGCCATGGGAATACATTTCCACCATGCCATTGGAGGCATCACGGTCGGCGCGTTTGGCAGCGGTAGCCATACCTTTTTCGCGCAGCCAATCGACAGCTTTCTGGTAATCTCCATCCGCTTCCTGCAACGCCTTGCGGCAATCCAACATCGGGGCGTTGGTTGCGGCCCGCAATTGCTTGATCATCTCAGTGGTTATTTCCATTTCACAATCCTTGATCCTGCCTATTACTTAACAGTTCTCGTCGATTATTCTGCCGCGACTTCAACTGTATCATCTTTTGCTTTGGGGGCTTCAGTCTCAGGAGCATCAGCTTTGGGAGCGTCGGCTTTCTTGCCTACTTCCACTATTGCATCCACAGGTGAGGCATCTTCCGCCTGGCGGCTGACGTTCAATTTTGCCAGAGTGGATTCACCCAGCAATGCATCTTCGCCGACAGCCTCATCCTGCTCTACTTCGACAACAGGCTTGCGAGACGAACGGGATTTTGGCTTGCCATCAGATTTAACATCCTCAGCCTGCTCGGGTTCTTCTTCCTTACGCATGGCTTTACCTTCAAGCACAGCATCCGCCATTTTGGCTACGAGCAGCTTGATGGCGCGAATGGCGTCATCGTTGGAAGGGATCACATAATCGACATTCTGGGGATTGCAATTGGTGTCCACCAACGCAACGATCGGGATCTTGAGCAGGTTCGCCTCACAAACCGCGGCATCTTCGCGTCCCACATCGATGATGAAAAGCAGATCAGGGCGGCGCTTCATGATACGGGCGCCTGACAAACGGATCTGCAAGCGGGTGATCTCGCGCTCGATCAACAAACCTTCCTTCTTGGTAAGGTGGTTGATCTCATCAGTATCGCGTAATTTCTCAAGGCGCTCCAGTTCCTGAATGCGCTTGTACATCGTCGCCCAGTTCGTGAGCATACCGCCCATCCAGCGCTCGGTGACATAAGGCATGCCACAACGAGCTGCTTCTTCTGCCACTGTTTCCTGCGCCTGGCGTTTGGTGCCGATAAATAGAACCGTACCGCCGTTCGCAACAGTATCACGAATGACGTTATAACCCTGGTTCAACGACTTGACAGTTTGTTGCAGGTCAATAATATGAATACCGTTACGCTCCGTGAAGATGTACGGTTTCATGCGGGGATCCCACTTGTTCGTGCGATGTCCAAAGTGAACACCGCTCTCAAGCAGGGCTTTCATGGAAATGACGCCCATTATTACTCCTTAACTTTTTACCGTTCTCCAATGCGCTGCCCACAAACTTGCCCGAACGGAATGAGTTTAGCGGGGATGCTTACCCGCTCAGGGACGCTTGTTGCCCGTCCCAGGCAGAATGTGCCTTTTTCATCAAGGCGGCGAGATTATAACACAGGATTGTGATCGCTAATATTTCCAACTATGGATCACAGACGAACTCTCGTCTGTGATCCATGGTTTATCACCCCACATAATCACACCAGCTTTCATATTTTGCAACCTTGCCGTGGATCGCATCGTGATACAGAGTCTGGATCTTGCACGTTATGGGACCGGTCCTGCCATTCCCGATCTTACGGAAGTCGATCTCGCTCAAACCAATACACTCAGCAGCGGTCCCGCACACAAAGACTTCGTCCGCGATGTAGAGTTGGTCGCGTGAAATGGGCTGCTCCAAAACCTTGTATCCCAGATCTTGTGCAATCGTATGAATGGAATGACGGGTGATCCCCTCCAATACTGGCGCAGTGGAGGGCGTGATAATTTTGCCATGACGCACAACAAAAAGATTCTCTCCGGTACATTCGGCAATGTATCCCTGCGGATCCAGCATGATCGCTTCTTCAAATCCCAAGCGCATCGACTCTGTCTTTGCCAGGATGCTGTTGGCGTAATTGCCTGAGATCTTGGCCTTGGTCATCATCACGTTCGGGTGATGGCGTGTGAAAGATGAAATATTCGCGCGAATGCCTTTTTCCAGCGCTTCTTCGCCCAGGTAATTGCCCCATTCCCAAACGGCAATCGCCAGACTCGGTTTGCCTGCATCCACGGTTAAGTTCCAGCCGCCGCCGTCAAGATAAATCAATGGACGGATATAGCAGTCCTTAAATCCATTGATGCGCACCGTATCTTTGACCGCTTTGTTAACCTGCTCCACTGCCCATGGAAATTCGCGGAAACCCAAGACACGCGCCGAGTCAAACAGCCGTTCGGTATGTTCATTCAAACGAAAGACCGCGGGCCCCTTATCCGTGTTGTATGCGCGAATCCCTTCAAAGACAGCCGCACCGTAATGCAGTGCGGGCGTGAGAAAATGCAGCGTCGCTTTTTCGAACGGCACCATTTCGCCGTTCATCCAGATAAATTTTGATTCCATGCCCATAACTCAATTCTCCTTTTCATATTTTGTTGGGACAGGGTGTATCCCTGCCGATAGCAGTCATAAAGACCGCCCCTACAAATTCTTGATAATTTCGTCCGTCACCTGACGGGTTGTTAACTTGCCGCCGATATCCGCAGTCCGTGCGCCTTCTGTGATCGTTTGATCCACTGCCTTTTCGAGGGACGCGGCCTCGGCTTCCAACTTCAACGAATGACGCAACATCATGGCAGACGAAAGGATCGTGCCAATCGGATTTGCGATGCCCCGTCCTGCGATGTCTGGAGCGGATCCGTGAATCGGTTCATATAACCCGACTCCTGATTCGCCCAAACTGGCAGAAGGCAGCATCCCCATCGAGCCTGCCAATACCGACGCCTCGTCCGTGAGAATATCGCCGAACATGTTCTCGGTGACGACCACATCCATCCATGCGGGGCCGGTGATCAGCCGCATGGAAGCGGTATCCACCAGGATGTGCTCGAGTTCCACTTCTTTATTTTCCGCGCCAACCTGGGTTGCGATCTGACGCCACAAACGGGACGACTCTAATATGTTGGCTTTATCCACGGAAGTCACTTTTTTCTTGCGGCCTTTCGCCAGCTTGAAAGCGAGTTCCATCACACGTCGGATTTCGTAATCATAATATTCGAGCGTATCCACGGCACGCTCGCGGCCGTCTTTGACGTCACGTCCCTTGGGCCAGCCGAAATACAATCCACCGGTGAGTTCGCGCAAGACCAGAATATCCACGCCGTGCAATTTTTCAGGCTTGATGGGAGACCACTCCATCAAGGCAGGGTGCACTTTAACAGGGCGTAAATTTGCGAACACGCCAAGTCCTTTTCGCAAGGCGAGCAACCCGCGCTCGGGGCGGTCCTTAGCCTTGGGATCATCCCATTTGGGGCCGCCCACCGCACCGAGCAGGACCGCATCCGCAGACTGGCAATCGGCGAGGGTTTCATCGGTCAACGAGGAACCATATTTATCAATCGAACAACCGCCCATCAAACGTTCGGTGAATTTGAAGGTGTGGTTAAATTTGACGGCAATCGCATCCAGCACGCGCACGGCTTCACCGACCACTTCGGGCCCGATGCCGTCGCCAGGGAGCAGGGTAATATTTGATTTCATGAATTTCCTTTTCTATAGCGTTGAGAGGAGGTTGCTTTCCCCGCCGACATTGTGCCCGAATGGGTAAGCAATCTCATCATAAGTCAGGGGTTGCTTCGGGCAAAGAACAAGAACGCCCTCGCAACCACACGGTTTTTTAATGTGCCACCATCAAACCGTATTCCATTGAATCCGCCAGGGCGCGCCATGAGGCTTCGATGATATTCGTGCTTGCGCCGACTGTGCTCCAACGGCTGGTATTATTCCGCGTATCGATCAACACGCGGGTGATGGCTTCCGTGCCGTGATCCGAATCCAGGATGCGGACTTTGTAATCGGATAAATTGAAATTTGCAATTTGCGGATAATATCCTGACAATGCTTTTCGCAAAGCATTGTCCATCGCATTGACGGGGCCATTCCCTTCCGCAGCCGTATGCAGCAACTCACCCTGCACCCGCACCTTGACCATGGCTTCGGCAAAGATACCGCGTCCCTGACGATGCTCGACGTTGACGAAAAAGTCCACGAGTTCAAAGGGCGGCTTGTAGCCGTATTCCTGCCGCTTCAACATCATGGTCACAGAGGCTTCGGCGGCTTCGAAGGAGAAGCCGCGCGATTCGAGTTCCTTGATGTCATGGAGCACACCAACGACTTCCTCGCCTTCCACTTCCACACCGTGTTCCTCAGCCTTGCTCAACAAATTACCGCGTCCCGAAAGGTCAGAAACAACCACGCGCATTTTATTGCCGATCTTCTCTGGTTCAATATGTTGATACGATTGCGGCGAACGTCTCATCGCAGCGACGTGCACGCCGCCTTTGTGCGCAAAAGCGGATTTACCCACAAATGGCAAATGCTCATCAGGCGTCAGGTTGCCAACTTCCGCCACGAAATGCGAGAGTTCATATAAATTTCCAAGTTTTCCTTCAGGCAGACATTGATATTCCATCTTGAGTTCAAGGTCAGCGATGATCGAAACCAGGTTGGCATTGCCGCAGCGTTCGCCCACACCGTTGATCGTGCCCTGCACCTGCATTGCGCCTTCGCGGATCGCAGTCAACGAATTCACCACGGCACATTCAGAGTCATTATGCGTGTGAATCCCAAATGGATGTTTGAGCGCATGTTTCATCTCGCGAACAATACGTTCCACTTCCCAGGGCATTGAGCCTCCATTGGTGTCGCATAAAACGACGGTCTCCGCGCCGCCGCGTATCGCAGCCTGCAATGTTTCGAGCGCGTAGGCCGAGTCCGCTTTGAAGCCGTCGAAGAAATGTTCGGCGTCGTAGATGACGCGCTTGCCATTGGCTTTGAGATAAGCAACCGATTGTTCGATGATGCGAAGATTGTCTGCGGGTGTTGTTTGCAAAACTTCCCTGACATGCAATGTCCACGATTTGCCGAAGATGGTGCAAACCGGCGTTTGGGAATCAAGCAAGGCCTTGATGTTGGCGTCATCTTCGGGTCCGCCTTTGACGCGGCAGGTGGAACCGAATGCGGCAATCAGCGCATTCTTCCATTGCATATCGCGGGCGCGCTCGAAGAACTCAACATCCTTTGGGTTCGAGCCCGGCCAGCCGCCTTCGATGAAGGCCACGCCGATGTCATCGAGTTTTTGTGCGATGCGCACCTTGTCATTGCTTGAAAGTGTGAAACCTTCGGATTGAGTTCCGTCGCGCAGGGTGGTATCGTAGATTTGGATTTTCATAATCCGGCGGTCTCGAACGCCGCAATCTCTTTCTCAAAGCCCAGGATATAACCGAGTTCGTCCACGCCGTTGAGCAAACAGATTTTATTGAATGGGTCAATTGGGAATGTGATCGAACCTCCAGGGTAGGACAATGTCTGTGTCGCCAGATCAACCGTCAGTTCGGCGCGAGGCGCTTCCTCCACAAGGTCAAATAACATCTTGTGAGTAGCGTCGTCCACAATGATGGGGATCAATCCGTTCTTCAAAGAGTTGTTGCGGAAGATGTCCGCAAAGGAGGTGGAGATCACAGCGCGGAAGCCGTAACTGGTGAGCGCCCAGGGGGCATGTTCGCGGCTCGAACCGCAGCCGAAGTTGTCACCCGCCAAAAGAATTTGACAGCCCACCGATTCGGGTTTGTTGATGATGAAATCTTTATTGGGAGATTTGTCGTCGTTGTAACGCCAGTTGAAGAAGAGCGCGTCGGCAAGTCCGTTTTTATCCGTGACCTTCAGAAATTGCGCGGGGATAATTTGATCCGTGTCGATGTCGTTGACAGGCAGGGGCATGATGCGGGAGGTAAGTGTTGTAAATTGAGCCATGATGTTTTATCCTAACAACGTGCGGGGGTCAGTGACAACGCCGCTCAAGGCAGTTGCCGCGGCAGTGACTGGACTCGCGAGGAATGTGCGTCCGCCTTTTCCTTGACGACCTTCGAAATTCCGGTTGCTGGTTGAAATTGCATATTGGCCGGGTTGAAGTTGATCGCCGTTCATCGCAATACACATCGAGCAGCCCGCTTCACGCCATTCCGCACCTGATTCCTTGAAGACTTGATCAAGACCTTCCTGTTCGGCCTGCCTCTTGACATCCTGCGAGCCGGGCACGACCATCACGCGCGTATTTTCGGAGACCTTGCGTCCCTTAAGCATCGCAGCGGCGAGCCGCAAATCAGAGATGCGTGAATTGGTGCAACTGCCGATAAAGACCACATCCACTTTTTTGCCGAGCAGGGATTGGCCAGGTTGAAGGCCCATATAGGTCATGGCTTTTTCAAACGCGGCTTTTTGCGAGGATTCACTGAATGAATCAAGGGTGGGAATACGGTCTGTAATCTTCATGCCCATGCCTGGATTTGTGCCGTAGGTAATCATCGGTTCGAGGTCAGCGGCGCTGAGCGTGATGGACTTGTCATAGGTGGCGCCTGCATCGCTGGGCAGGGATTTCCACGTTGTGACAGCCCTGTCCCAGTCTGCGCCTTTGGGCGCGAACTCGCGTCCGTGCAGGTATTCGAAGGTGGTGTCATCGGGAGCGATCATACCCGCGCGCGCGCCGCCTTCAATGGACATGTTGCAGATGGTCATGCGCTGTTCCATGGTCAGTCCGCGAATGGCCTCGCCTGTAAACTCGAAGACATGGCCCGTTCCCCCGCCGACTCCGATCCTGGCAATCAGCGCGAGAATGATATCCTTGGCAGAAACGCCTTTCGCAAGGGAGCCGTTGACCTGTACTTCATAGGTCTTGGGTTTCTTTTGCAGCAGGCATTGGGTCGCGAGGACATGCTCCACTTCCGAGGTGCCGATGCCAAAGGCCAGCGCGCCGAATGCGCCGTGTGTGGCGGTGTGACTGTCGCCGCAGACAATCGTCATGCCCGGCTGGGTGCGCCCGAGTTCGGGACCAATGACATGCACGATGCCGCGGTGGGCGCTGGTCATACCATGCAAAGTGATTCCGAATTCGGCGGCGTTGGTTTCCATTTGCTTGATCTGTGCCGCGGCCATGGCATTCGCGATCGGGACCTCGATCGGAGTCGTGGGAATGGAATGATCCATCGTGGCAAGAGTTTTATCGGGACGGCGGACTTTGAGTCCGCGTTGACGCAGGCCTGTGAAGGCTTGCGGTGAGGTGACTTCGTGCACCAGGTGCAAGTCAATGTAGAGGACAACTGGGGAGGCAGGTTGTTCAGCGACAACGTGCGAGTTCCAGATTTTTTGAAAGAGAGTTTTAGGCATGGGATTCATTTAGGTCATTGCGGAGCACGTTCGGACAGCCCTCGCAATGACATGCTTATCTTTCAAGAGAGTCGTCCGCCACATCCGCAGAAGCAGGCTCGCCCTGGGCAGGGTCGAAGGGTTCGGGAGCGGAAAAGAATGCGCTCATATCCCAGCCCGAGGGGATGGTTTGTGGTTCGGGGAACGGGTTGTAGACTGAAGTCTGAAGGGTGTCCTGGTTTTCTTCCTGGGTGATCATTTGATTTCTCCTTTTTATAAATACTCCGTTGGTTGAGTAGGGCGAGTGTTCTCCTCGCCCATATCGAAACCAACAAGTTATCAAAATATTTTTCATTCACTGGTGGTTTCGATACACCCTGCAACGACCACGCAGGGCTACTCAACCACCGAGTTCCATATTTATCCCAACATCACTCCGAAATCGTTCTGGACTTTTTCAGTCCCTTCGGTTTGCGCGATGATGAGTTTATTCAAGGCCGTGATATATGCCTTGGCGCTGGCGACGATGATATCGGTGTCCGCACCGTGACCGCCGTAGACGCGCGAGTATTCGACTTCACTCTGGGCATCCATGGTGGATTTGCCGTTATTGCTTTGAATGCGGACGGTCACCTCGCCCAGCGCGTCAATGCCCGAGGTAATGGCATGGATGTTGAATTCCAGCAAGGTACAGGGCACATTGACAATTAAATCAATCGCCTTGTAGGTCGCATCCACAGGCCCCGTGCCGATCGCAGCGACAGTGTGAATGACGCCATCCGGTCCGCGCAAACGGACAGTGGCTGTGGGCATGCCCATCGTGCCGCATGAAACCTGCATGCCGTTCAACAAGTACACATCGCGCGGACGATAGAACTCATCGGCAATCAGGGCCTCGAGATCGAGATCGGTGACGGTTTTCTTGCGATCCGCGAGCTCCTTGAAACGCGCGAAGGCCTTATCGAGTTCGACTTCATCCAGCGAGTGACCCATTTCAGTGAGGCGGGAGCGCAGTGCATGGCGGCCTGAATGTTTCCCCATCACAAGTTTGGATTGGTTGACGCCCACATCTTCGGGGCGCATGATCTCATAGGTGGTTTGGTGCTTCAACATTCCATCCTGATGAATGCCCGCTTCGTGCGCAAAAGCATTTGAACCGACAATGGCTTTATTCGGCTGCACGACAATCCCCGTGTAATTACTGACGATCTTGCTGATGCGCGAAAGTTGGGACGTCTCAATTCCCGTTTCAAGATTGAAAACAGGCTTGCGAGTCTTCAAGGTCATCACGACTTCTTCAAGCGAGGTATTGCCCGCGCGTTCGCCGATCCCGTTGACGGTCACTTCAGCCTGACGCGCGCCCGCCTGAATACCCGCCAGGGCATTCGCAGTTGCGAGCCCGAGATCATCATGACAATGCACAGAGACCGTAATGCCCTCGTGCATGCCCGGCGTGTTCTTGATAATGCCATCGATCAGTTTATAAAATTCATCGGGCGTGGTGTAGCCCACTGTATCTGGAATATTCAAGGTGGTCGCGCCCGCCTTGATGGCTTCGCCCAGGACAACATATAAAAATTCAGGGTCGGAACGCCCTGCATCTTCAGGGCTAAATTCAACATCCGCGCACAAAGTCCGTGCGTAGGTGACCATTTCTGAAACACGCTGGACAACATCTTCGGGATCCATTTTCAATTTGTGCTTCATATGGATTTCAGAAGTCGCAAGGAAGGTATGGATGCGGGGCTTTTGCGCATCCTTGACAGCCTCCCAGGCTTTATCAATATCGGCTTTATTGGCGCGCGCCAATCCCGCAATGATGGGGATGCGCGCCTCTGAATCGCCGGCAGTTGGGTTGCCCACTTCAACAGCAATCCGTCTGACGGCTTCCAGGTCGTCGGGCGAGGCGGCAGGGAATCCCGCCTCGATGACGTCCACGCCGAGGCGCGCAAGATGATGCGCCAATTCCAACTTCTCAGTAGAGGTCATCGTTGCACCCGGAGACTGTTCACCATCCCGCAGAGTTGTATCGAAAATCTTTACATAGTTATTCACGGTTACCTCTTTTCATAGTCTGGTAGTTGATTGGCAAGATGTCGCTTCAGCAAGTCAACCACAGAACTACACAACTATCCAACTACCTAACTATTTCTTCCAATTCTCAGGGCGTAACGAACGGACCGCAGCGCCGGCCTGCCACATTTCAGAGTTGTGGAAAGCGGCTAATTCTTCTTCCAGCCTTTCGCGATAGTCTGCGCGGCTGTTGGCTTCCAGGGTAATACGGGCTTCGTTGCCGTTTAGAACAGATTCGTACAAATCATCAAACACGGGCGCCACCGCATCGCGGAAGCGCGGATGCCAGTCCAGCGCGCCGCGCTGGGCGGTGGTGGAGCAATTGGCATACATGAAGTCCATGCCGTTCTCACCGACGAGGCGGATCAAGGATTGGGTAAGTTCTTCGACGGTTTCGTTAAAGGCTTCGCTTGGGGAATGCCCGTGCTTGCGAAGGACGTTGTATTGGGCTTCCATCACACCAGACAGAGCGCCGATCAGAACGCCGCGTTCCCCTGTCAGGTCGCTGTAAACTTCATTCTTGAAAGTGGTCGGGAACAAATAGCCCGCACCGATGGCAATCCCCAAAGCAATCGCGCGTTCATTTGCATGGCCTGTATGATCCTGATGAACTGCAAAACTGGCGTTGATTCCGCTGCCCGCCAGGAAGTTGCGGCGGACGCTTGTGCCGGAGCCCTTCGGCGCGACGAGAGCCACATCCACGTGCGGAGGCGGGATTACGCCCGTGTCATCCTTGAATGTGACAGAAAAACCGTGTGAGAAATACAGCATATCGTTTTCGTTCAAACATTCAACGATCTTCGACCACTGGGAGCGTTGACCCGCATCCGAAAGCAGGTACTGAATCACAGTTCCCTTTTCCGCAGCCTCTTCAATATTAAATAATGTCTTGCCTGGGATCCAGCCATCGGCAACCGCCTTGTCCCAATTTTTCGTGCCTTCGCGCTGACCGACGATCACGTTGATGCCATTGTCGCGCATGTTCATCGCCTGCGCAGGTCCCTGTACACCGTAGCCAAGCACTGCCACAACTTCATCCTTCAAAACTTCACGTGCCTTTTCAAGCGGGAACTCTTCGCGTGTTACAACTTCTTCTTCCGTACCGCCAAAATTGATCTTTGCCATGATTCCTGTTCTCCTTTAATTTATTTCATCGCGAGGAGTCCTTCGGGCGACGAAGCAATCGCCTCGCATATGAAATTTAGTGTTTGAAGTTATTTAAGATTGCTTTGGGCTAACGCCCTCGCAATGACATGCTGATTAACTACGGCACCATCACCGCCAGCTCATACTCATCGTCATATCGATTTCCCGGCACTCCCTGCACACGGCGGACGCCGTCATTTACGCCGCGCGTCATCGCGACCTGTCCCGTGCGCACCATTTCCACAATACCGAGCGGACGCAAGAGCTTGATCATGCCTTCGATCTTATCTTCCGTGCCTGTGATTTCCACGATCACGGAATCAACTGCCACGTCCACGATGTGAGCGCGGAAAATTTCAGCCAGGCCGTTGACTTCGGCGCGTTTTTCAGGGCCGACCTTTACCTTGATCAGAGCCAGGTCGCGGGTCACCGAAGGTTGACGCGTGACATCCTGCACGTCGATCACGTTGACCAGTTTATATAGATTCGCTTCGATCTTGTGCGCGTCGTAATCCCCATTGGGACAACCCACTACTACGGTCATGCGTGAGACTTCGGGGTTTTCCGTCCGCCCAACCGCAAGGGATTCAATATTGAAATTGCGGCGGCGAAACAACGAAGCAACCCGATTCAACACACCCGGTTTGTTTTCTACTAATGCAATAAAAGTGTAGTTCATACTATTCTCCTTCATATCGTTGCGGGCAGGATGCTCCTCCCGTCGAAGCAAGGATATGAATTTTTTATTTTTACGCCTTCGCAGGCCTCTGCAGCATCTGATCCAAAGCCGCGCCTGCGGGCACCATCGGGTAGACCGCTTCCTCCTGCTCCACACGGAATTCGATCACGGTCGGGCCTTTGATATTGCGCGCCCATTTGATGGCTTCATCCACTTCTTCGCGTTTGGTCACACGCCTTGCCGGGACACCGTGCGCCTCGGCCAGTTTCACAAAATCAGGCGAGAGCATGTTCACCGCCGAATAGCGCTTCTCGAAGAAGAACTCCTGCCACTGACGCACCATGCCGAGGAAACTATTGTTCATGATCGCGACTTTTACATTCGCGCCTTCCTGCACTGCAGTCGTCAACTCTGCAGCTGTCATCTGAAAGCCGCCGTCACCAGCCACCGCCCATACTTCCTGGTCCTTGTCTGCAAACCACGCGCCGATTGCGGCAGGCAGGCCAAAGCCCATTGTGCCCGCGCCGCCCGAAGTCAGCCAGCGGTTCGGTTTTTCCAGTTGATAATATTGGGCGGTCCACATTTGGTGTTGACCGACGTCGGTGGCCATGATCGCGTCGCCGCCTGTGGCCTTCCAAATATCCGCGATCAAATGAGGCACATGCAGCTTGCCGTCATCCGGCCAGTTCATAATACTGCGCGCATTCGCTTCGGATTTCCAGCCGCTGATCTCCTTTAACCACAGGTCGTGATCGTATTCATCCACCAGCGGCACGAGGTCGGTTAACACGGTCTTCAAGTCACCCACGAGCGGGACGTCCACCGCCACATTCTTATGCACTTCCGAAGGATCGATTTCAATATGAATCTTCTTCGCGTGCGGCGCATAGGTCTTCAATGTGCCAGTCACACGATCATCGAAGCGCATACCGAAAGCCAGGATCAAATCAGAATTTTGTATCGCCATATTGGTATGGACCTCACCGTGCATACCCATCATGCCCAGGCTCAACGCATGTGAAGCGGGGAATGCGCCAAGCCCCAGCAAAGTTTCTGCAACAGGCGTTTGCGTCTTGACGGCAAAATTCATCAAGACTTCTTCCGCACCAGACATCAAGACACCATGTCCGCATAAAATGATCGGGCGCTGCGCCTTCTCGATCAATTTGACGGCGAGCTCCAATGAATCCTTGGGCGCATGCGCAACCGGTTGATATCCAGGCAACTTGACTTCTTCAGGGTATACAAACTCAACCTGCTCCACCTGGGCGTTCTTGCAGATATCGATCAATACAGGTCCCGGCCGGCCGCTGCGCGCAATATAAAACGCTTCGCGAACGACTTCAGCAAGTTCATCGGCGCGCGTCACAAGGTAATTATGTTTGGTGATCGGCAGGGTAATGCCGGTCACATCCACCTCTTGAAACGCATCCCCGCCGATCAAATGCGCGGCAACCTGTCCCGTAACAAAAACCACTGGGACAGAATCCATCATGGCCGTGGCGATGCCCGTCACAAGATTCGTCGCGCCAGGGCCGGATGTCCCCATTGCCATCCCGACCTTGCCCGAAGCGCGCGCATATCCATCTGCCATATGCGCCCCGCCCTGTTCATGGCGCACCAGGACGTGATGAATTGGATAGCTCAACATCGCGTCATAGATCGGCATGTTCGCCCCGCCCGGATACCCGAAGACCACTTCCACGCCTTCGCGCACCACACATTCCCATAAAATTTCGGCACCTGTTTTTTTCATTTGCTCTCCTAAATTATGTCATTGCGAGGAGGGCGCTCTTCCCGACCAAGCAATCTCCACTTGTGCTGGGGATTGCTTCGCCGCTGTCGCGGCTCGTAATGACATCAGCTTTCTAATATCGCGCCCGTATCCGCGCTTGTTACAAAATACGAATATCGTTTCAACCATTTGGAGGTGGTTTTGGATTTGAACGGAGGCAAGGCTTCAAGCCGGCTCCGGATCTCCGCCTCGCTCAACTTAACGTCGAGCGTACGTGCCGCCAAATCAATTTGGACAATGTCCCCGGCCTGGATCGCAGCGATCGGCCCACCGGCAGCGGCTTCCGGCGACACATGACCGATACACGCCCCACGCGTCCCGCCGCTGAAACGGCCATCGGTGATGAGCGCGACCTTATCGCCAAGTCCCTGACCCATGATCGTGGAAGTGGGCGATAACATCTCCTGCATGCCGGGTCCGCCTTTGGGACCTTCGTAACGCACGACCACACAATCGCCGGCTTTGACTTTGCCTGCAATGATGCCAGCCATGGCATCATCCTGTGATTCAAAAATAACAGCCGGGCCTTCAAACTTCATCATGGCTTCGCTCACGCCGCCCACCTTGACCACTGCTCCGTTCGGCGCGAGATTGCCGAATAAAATGGACAGGCCGCCGCGCCTGGAATAAGCGTTCTCATATTTATGAATGACTTCTTCATCTTTGATATCACAGCCTGCAATGGATTCCCCCAGGGTCTTTCCTGTCACGGTGATGCGGTCCAGATGCAACATGCCCGTCCCCCGTTGGACTTCGTTCAAAATGGCGGGAATTCCACCTGCGCGATGAACATCTTCCATATGCCATTTGCCCGATGGACTCACTTTGCAGATATGCGGCACCTTATCTGCCACCGAATTGATGCGGTCCAACGGATAGTCCACGCCGGCTTCGTTGGCCAATGCCAAAGTGTGCAAGACCGTATTCGACGAGCCGCCCATGGCCATATCCAGTGCGAACGCGTCGTCGATTGCATCCGCCGTGACAATGTCGCGCGGTTTGATATCGCGTTCGATCAGAGTCATGACCTGCGCGGCGGCTTGTCTTGCCAGAGCCTCACGTTCGGGAGTCTTCGCCAATGCGGAACCGTTATAAGGCAATGCCAGGCCGAGTACTTCCATCAGGCAATTCATCGAGTTGGCGGTGAACATGCCAGAACACGAGCCGCAGGAAGGACAGGCAAATTTTTCCAAAATGGATAATCGCTTCTCATCTATCTTCCCCGCTGAAAATGCACCCACGCCTTCAAAGACGGAGATCAGGTCAATTGTCTCGCCATCGGGAGTCATGCCTGCCTTCATGGCTCCGCCTGAAACAAAGATGGTGGGAACATTCACACGCATGGCCGCCAGCAACATGCCAGGCACAATCTTGTCGCAGTTAGGGATGCAGACCATGGCGTCAAATCTGTGGGCTTCGATCATGGTCTCAACGCAATCAGCAATCAGTTCACGGGAGGGAAGCGAGTACTTCATCCCCGCGTGACCCATGGCAATGCCGTCATCCACGCCGATGGTGTTGAACTCGAACGGCACACCGCCCGCCGCGCGGACAGCGTCCTTGACCAGTTTGCCGAAATCCTGCAAATGCACATGCCCGGGCACAACATCCACATAAGAATTAACAATGGCAACAAACGGTTTATTGAAATCGTCGTCCTGCAGCCCTGTCGCGCGCAACAAGGCTCGATGCGGAGCTTTTTCATAACCTTTTTTTACAGTATCTGATCGCATGGTTCTCCATTACGCCCCTCTCCATGACCTCGTCATGGGGAGGGGCCGGGGGTGGGGTTGGGTGAGGTCAAGGTATAAAAAAAGCCGCCCGTGGTTAGGGCGGCTTCTTGCACTTACTAAGGTGTGTGTTATTTCACTCTCACCGCTGCCATCCTAACCGAAAATTGATCCTTAATAATAAGGACTACAATAAGGACGACAATAAGGGAGAGGCTGAACATCGATGGATTCATGGGTTTGTGATTTCGCCCGATTATAGGCGGAAACGGAAATAAGTCAAGGGGAAAATGTAGGATTCGGATAAAAGCAAGCCTCGCTATTTTTTCGAGAGTGGCTTTTATTCAGTTTTTGAAAATGGTTTCCTGCCTGAGGCTTGAGCCTGGAACCTGGCGGTTATTATCTCAAGGCCTATTGATATACAATTTAGCCCCCCGTTTTATGGTCGAGCGATAATAAAGTTTATTCTTATTGGGCTATAATTCGGGGAAGCATTCTCTTCAATTTTCAGACTTTCAACACAGTTGCTGCTACTCATGGGTGGACGGGTTTTTGCCCACTGGCTTTTGCCACTAAGAAAGAGCGCAAGCCTGCAAGAATTAACCTGCGCTCACGAATTTTTTTATTGTGCCGTCTTTCGTCTTTTTTCGATTTCACTCACAATATCATCAAGGGATTTATTTGCAAAAATAACTTCCCGTTCCTGAGTGTAATTTCCGTAGCCTTGAGTAAATTGTTTGAGGAAACGAACAGCGTCAATAACGCCCAATTCTTTGTAGAGTAGGCTGATTGCTTGTTGATTAATCTCAATTAAAGGTCTAGTATCTGTAATCATTTTTCAATCTCCTGAACCAGCTCAACAGGATTTACCATTTTCACTGTTAAATCTTTTACACGCTTTGAATTCTTTAGAAATATATCATCGCATGTGCAGAAATAATCAGCATTTCCTGATTCTGCCAATGCCATGTGAAGTGCGTCAAGCGGTTTAATTCCGAAAGTTATCAAATCTGTCGCCCGTGATTTTTCCTTTGCAGTGACATCGATGACATCTTTTGCCTTCGCCAAGACAGCGAGAGTATGTTCTTTTCGGATTGGCAGTGAACTCTGTTCGCCTTCATAAAGCAATGCTTCTGACGAAAGCAATTCAACCTGCCCGTTATCGCTAAATGTAATGATACCGAGAACGGCTTCTGATTCCAGAACAATCCGAACTTGATTCGAGGTGTCAAGCGGTCTTTGAATGGCACATAAATCAAGGTAAATTTTCACCTTGTTATTTTAACACTTTTTGACTTGGAAAGTACCCGCCAAACGCTTTACGATATCATTCCCGGAGGGAAGATCGTCCCCCGTAGGGAATAGCCGCAGTGCGTTTCGACAGGCTCAATCATCACGGCGGGCACTTCGACACGGTTTCGCCAGTCAGTACGAGCGTGGATGGCGCCTTGGCGCCACTTGGGAGCAGGAAAAACTCAATGCCTGACAAAAGACGTCACCACTGTAAAGATTGTACAACCGATAGGTGAAAAACATACTCTGCAGTTAGGGATAGAAAACCTTTGCCTGTCACTTGCAACGTTGCAGGGATTATTTCTTAAACAAATCCCTGCACAACAAAACTCCGCCGACGCCCATCCCCACAATCGCCAGCGAATAAGCGATCAGCAATCCGACCACGATCGCCCATTCCAAACTGCCCGGCACTACATCTCCGAATGCCATCAGCACGGCGATCGATCCAGCCGCGATGCCGAGCCCCCAGGCGATGATCCCCCGCCGTAACTTGGTGCGGATCCCCGCCCAGAGGAGCAAGGCTCCGCCGACGAAGGCTGAGATCCCCAGTTCCGCGGGCATGAGATAGTCAAAGCGATAGATACCGTCCATGCCCAGGGAAACAAACCCAAAGACAAGCGGTGCGAGGATCGGAATCCACACCAGCACTGTCCCGACGATGGCGAGAATTTTCGAGAGCGTATCCTTCTTTTCCATGGCCAACCTCCTTCGACCTCGATATCATTATGACATAAATTGCCTGTTTGAGTACGGTGGAATCAAAACGGGATGGTGACAAACCATCCCGTTTTGGTTATTGTTAAGTTTGTGGAATTAGCGCCAGGCTCCCAGAATTCCGCCCAACGGATTACGCTATCGTTCCCGAAGGGAACATCGTCTCCTTTAGGGGATAGTGGTGTTGGGTTTCGACAGGCTCAACAACCAAATTGCTCGAAAATGGCGACAATCGGGCGAGAGAGCAGTCTACTGCACCATCGCCCATCCCACATGGCCTGACTCTTACCAAGACTGGACTTTCACCAGTGAGCAGACGATGATTTATCAGGACACACCACGCTTTGTTCGGCGGTTTTGTTTGCAGATATTGCTCCTTGCATTAACCGTATTATCTCATTTGGTTGGCATGTCGAAAAAGAAAAGAAAGATGCCCGCAAGAAAATCTACACTCCCTGCTGTTACTCGCCAGATGAACAGAAATAAGAATAACAGGGTTAATGCGATAAAAAGAATTTCCGTCTTTTTTGAACTTAATTTCTCGCTGTATATGAGGTGGGTGTTCATCGCTGACAACCTAAAACAATTGGCTAACTATTAAAGAACATAGGGCGTTGAGAATAATTGCAGCATAATAGAACTTGCCGATGCTTTTGCCTTTAACCCCTTCATCAGTTTCCACGACAATAAAATCAAGCCAACTTTTTTGAAATTTGTCTGTCTTAAAGCGATACACAAGATGAACAAGGAGCATTAGGAACATGAATGCAGCAAAGAAAATCACAGTTTTCATGAAACCGAAAAGATAATAGTAGCCTGCCAGAAAACCCACAAGGATAAAAATCTTTAACACTTTATACCATTGCGGTTGCAATGTGTGTGATTTTATGAAGGCTAAATCATCTTTTATCTCTTGTAGTAATTTTGACATATCTTTCTCTTAGCCAAAGGGCGCTACCGCCTAACGAGACTGTCGAAAAACATCCATTTGAACCCTCAGATTATACCCAGGCACAAGATTTCAACGCTCTATTGAGGTATGATATGGATTGCCATCGCGAGCGCTCCCCGGCACATTCATCTCCCATGCCGGGCTTTCAATTCTCCATTCCATAATTGTGAATTTTTCCAATATTGTGCACCAGGGCAAATAACCTCCACTGCACATCCACCTTGACTTTCGTCCGCAAGGTGAATCGGTCCAGCCGTTTTTGAACGCAGATATTGGCAAATACCGGCTCGACGATGGCCAGACGCCTGGCATAGATTTGCTTCCCCTGGGGAGTGTCTATCCTGGCTTTCATTTCATCGATCAGGTTGGGTTTTTGACCATCCAGCCTGACCGACAAGTACCTGCGCGGCGTGTGCGGTCCGCTCAAACATCTTGACCTCAATCGGCAGCTGGCACAATCTTGCGGGCGGGCACGATAAACATCATAAATCCGATAGCGATTGCGCTGGCCACGGGCGCTACATTTCAATACTTTGCCTTGCGGACAGAGATAGGCTTGTTTCGACGCTTCGACACAATCAGTCACCCGACTGCATCGGTTGCCTGCTATCTGGCTGCCTGACCTTTACCAGAACTGAACTTTCACCAGTGAGCAGACGATGATTTATCAGGACACACCACGCTTTGTTCAGCGGCTCTATGCCTTAAGACTCGCTGCCTGAAAAAAGACGACACTGCCAACATGACAAATTTTTACACACACTTAATCTTTAGCAATGACCAAAAAACACAACCCGTCATAACGTCAAATAATTGAGAACTTACTTTACCTTATCAGACTGATATGCCATCTCTATTGTACCGTTTGGCAGAAAATTGGATTTTACATTTTCAAGCGACTCTTTTCGGTCTTCCCCGCCTTCGTCTGATAAAAAGATTTGTTCGCAATATACCGCAATATCTTCGATAATACGCTCGCAACGATAATATGCAATCGCAAATTGATTAATATTTGTTTGCCCATAGCCTTGATAGAACATGGTTTCTTCTTCCTGCGGTGTATATCCGCTATCGCCAAGACCACAACCAATAAACATCAAATCTCGTTCTTTAGGAGCAAATATGAGCGTGTCCCAATCAACCATGTAAAGTGTTTCATTATTATCAATTAGAAGATTCCACCCATGAATATCGGCGTGGCACAAAATAAATTCAGGAAGTTGTTCCAGTAGCATTTGCGCGAACTGTTCAGTCCGTTTAATAAGTTTAAGAGTTTCATCTTTTTTGGTTTTCAAGAAATCTGCCAATTCAATCGCCACAGGTTCATCAAAAGTCTCTTTCTCAATACGCTCAAGGAACATCTTTACTGTGTCGCGCCATTGAGAAGAGAAATCGTCTTTTTGTATACCGTTTGTTATCGCCGAAGAGATATTAGAAATATGAAATCGCTTTAAGGCTGTGCCAAATTCGATCCATTGTTTATTTGACAACTTTTTTTCAAACCCATTATGACCTTCCACAAAAGGATAAAGTATTACTTTGAAAGAATTGAGGTTTGCCCAGAGTTGCCCCGTTTGGGTTGTAAGCGATGGAATAATCTGCTTGATTCCTAAATCGCTAAGAAAATTCGGAATTGTTACTGACGCTTCGTTGAAATCCCCTTTCCTTAACTTTACAAAGTAAGCCGTTTTATCGTTAGTTACGACACGATACACCGCTGTATTCAAGTCAGCACCGAGCGGAAGAAAAGACAATTTTTCAACACTCAACCCAAATTCATTTCGTAAACAGTTGATAATTTTTTCGTCTTTGAGTTCAGGTTTTTCTAGCATTATTTCTATGCTTCCTGTAATTGTTTTTTATAGGCAACTAGATTGTGGCGTAAGCCGCCCAACGAATTAAGGATTGATGCGGCGGGAGGGAAGGGAATAAAAACTGCGGTCGAATGTGCCGCCGCATCTGTCCGAGTTGAACTAAGCCGTACGCACGAGCATCCAGACCACCGCTTGGAAATTAAAGAACAAATACTTTTCCGGTCAGCGAGACAAAATATAGGACCATCAATAATCAGGATAATTGTACATGCAAAAGGAAATATTTTGCGAACGAACCTGAAGAAGGATCTCTGTTTTTGAAGCAGTCTGGCAATACCCAGGGAGCCGAAAGCAGGGGCATCGGAGATCAAGGCCGATGTCTGGATATCAGGCGGCAAATGATTAAACTGTTATCAAAAAACTATTTCAATTTCAAACAGGATTGGACAGATTGATGCTGGCACGCCAATATCATCCTGATATATTAAAAATCGATCACCGTCGGCTTCAATCCCAATTCATCGATCAGCGCATTCAGTTCGTCGTCGCTCAATCTTCGTCCCTGGCCAGCATAGGCGGTGAGCATGGCTTCGTTCATATTGGTGCCAAAGGAGCGGCCGTCAAACCTGGGCGTGGTGGTGATGACTCGTTTCGCACCGCGTTCCTTCAGGGAGGCAATATTATCTTCCGTGGTCGTGTTGGTCAGGATCGTTTTGCCCGATAAATCATCTGGCATGTATTTCCGCATAAAGAGAAAATCACCCGCGATCAAATCAGACTCTTCGAAGTATTTTGTATATTTCGGTTCCTGCTCCGCCCCGTCGCTTCCGTAAAAGATCATGCTCATCGGGAAATGGCTGACAAAAGGCAGCATGACTCTTGCGACTCGCTTGAAGGCAGGGATCCCATAGATCGGAAGCGGGACTCCCAGGCCGACCATCAAATCACCGAACACGGTTCTTTCTGCGACCTCCGCCACTGCTTCGGCCAACCCAAGCCGATCAATGGCGACGGGGATGAACGCCTGCTTAAAGCGCACCTCTCCGAGTTGAGGCCTTGCCAGTTCAAAGACGCGCCGCTCGAGGGTGTGCTTGAGTCCGCGCCCATCACAGAGTGGAGTCTGACGGATGCCGGAGACAAGTTTCAGCGCGGCATGAAGCGGATATTCCTTTTCGTCCAAACGCAGGTACAAATCCACGCCGCCCACGCCAAAGGCGTCTATCTTGCCATCCAAATCCAGGTACATTTGACGGGCTTTGGGGATATCGCCATCTGTGCCGATGCGCTCGACAAGAATTTCCTGCCCGTTTAGATCGACCTTCACGCTCTTATCGCGCTTTGAACTTCCAAGACTGACGCTGACTGCACGTTTCATGTTTCCTCGCAATTTATTTTATCGGCAAATCGCTCCGCCAAAAAAACGGAATGACAGAAATCAGAATGAGGGTCAAAACAATTGCGCCCCATAATACCGCATGAGGCGCGCCTTCCACACCGCCGAGCCATTCAGCCAGCGCACCACTCCCAAGCGCGCCAAGCGAAGGCAGGCCGATCAATGTGACCGTGTAAAGACTCATCACGCGCCCGCGCATTTCATTGGGAACGGACAATTGAATAAAAGTCGATATGATCGTGGAAAATACTGTTGAAGTAACGCCTGCAACGAACAGCAGGACGAGAGCCAAAACAAAAAACGGACTCAACGCAACGATGATCAAACTCGCGCAAAATATCAACCCGCTGAACAGCATCACTGCGCCCTGTTTTGGAATCCGTTTGAATGACGCGAGTCCGAAGGCGCCCGCCAGCGCGCCGCCTCCCGCCGCCGCAAGCAGTAATCCATATCCCTGGGAACCGGCATGCCAGATGTCGCGGCTGAATGCAGGTAGAAGGTTTTGATAGGAACGGCCGAAGACCGCGCCAAGCGCGGAGAGTATCAGCAGGGCGAGGATGAAGCGATCGTTCCATGCGTAGGATAATCCCTTCCAGAACGAATCCCTTAATGTGCCCTGTGCCCCACCGCTGTGTGT
>Ga0172369_10000121_pt1 | contig 110392 bp, 106 predicted proteins | sample LakKiv25m_FD_114539 | JGI IMG/M metagenome (GOLD analysis project Ga0172369, IMG submission 114539) | Freshwater microbial communities from Kabuno Bay, South-Kivu, Congo - kab_022012_11.25m | ecosystem: Environmental > Aquatic > Freshwater > Lake | place: Democratic Republic of the Congo... | reverse complement strand
GAAAGATAAAATTCAGCCGTTGCTTTCAAGAGTTCCTGGCGTAGGACAGGTTGCACTTGTTGGCGGTGAAGAAAGAGAAATAAAAGTTAATCTTGATCTTCAAAAACTTAGAGCGTATGGATTATCAATTCCGCAAGTAACTCAAATAATTAAATCTGCTAACCTGGATTTTCCCACGGGCAAGATAAAAGATAAAGACGGGCAGTTCATTGTACGAATTGCCGGCAAGTTGACCACTATTGATGATCTTAAAAATTTATCTATTGGTGAATCAAGATTAGGCGGCGAGATAAGGCTTTCGGACATAGCTGAGATAGAAGACGGAATAAAAGATTATACAAACATTGCACGTTTAAATTTCCGTAATACGATTGGAATCATTCTTCAGAAACAAACAGATGCAAATGCTGTTGAAGTTTCTAAGCTTGTTAGAAGCGAGATTGAAAGAATTCAAGGCGTTTACAAAGCGAATAATCTAAAATTTGAAATTGCGCAAGACGGGTCTCTCTTTACAATTGATGCGGCGAATGCAGTTAAAGAAGATTTAGCTTTAGCAGTTCTTCTCGTTTCAATTGTTATGTTAATGTTTCTTCATAGTGTTAGAAATTCATTGATCGTACTTGTTGCAATACCTTGCTCATTGATTTCAACATTCATAGTAATATGGGCACTCGGTTTTACTTTGAACTTAATGACTTTATTGGGGCTATCGCTTGTAGTGGGAATTCTTGTTGATGACTCTATAGTAGTTCTCGAAAATATTTATCACCATTTGGAGAAAAAAGAAGAGAGCAGAATTGCTGCACTGCGCGGAAGAAATGAAATTGGCTTTGCAGCACTTGCAATCACTTTCGTTGATGTTGCGGTTTTTCTTCCGCTTACATTAGTCAGCGGTATTGTAGGAAATATATTGCGCGAGTTCTCTGCTGTTGTAGTCGCTTCAACATTAATGAGTTTGTTCGTATCATTTACTGTTACGCCAATGCTTGCGTCTAGGTTTGCTAAATTGGAAAGACTAACAAAAAGAACATTGCTCGGAAAATTTGCGGTATGGTTCGAAAAGAAATTTAAAGAGTTGACGGAAAAATATGTGGTTCTTCTTAATTGGGCATTAAAGAATAGAATAAAAGTTGCGGTGTTAACTGTCGCAGCCTTTATAGCAGCTTTTGCTTTAATCCCGCTTGGATTTATCGGCGCCGAATTTATGACTCAAACCGACCGCGGAGAATTTGCAGTTACTTTAGAATTAGCTCCCGGAACAGCGATTGAAAAAACAAATATAATTTCTCAACAAGTAGAAAAGATGATTGGTAAAATGCCGGAAGTTGAAAGGATGTATTCCAATGTGGGTGCATCTTCGGAAGGATTGGTCGGATTTTCATCAAGCAACACAACCGAAATTACTGTTACACTTGTTCCTAAAAATAAAAGAGTTAAATCCACCGATGAAGTTGGTAATGATATTAAACGGATGGTACAAACTATACCCGGTGTTAAAGTTCGTGTAAACCCGATTGGTATTTTTGGTGTAGCAAATCAAACTCCAATACAATTGGTCGTAAGTGGTCCGGAATATAGTACGGTTCTTAAGACCGCACGTGATTTCCAAAATATTATTAACAAAATCCCCGGTACCGCAGATGTACGACTTTCTGCTGAAGACGGAAATCCTGAAACAAGAATTGAAATTGACAGGAGAAAATTAATGAATTTTGGTTTATCTGTTGCTGAAGTCGGACAAGCTCTTCAAGTAGCGCTTACAGGCGATGATAATTCAAAACTTAGAGACGGTGATACTGAATATGATATTAGAATTGCACTTGATCAATTTGACCGCTCGAAAACTGATAATCTGGGTAACATTAGTTTTATAAATAGAAAGGGACAGCAAATTTATTTGAAGCAGTTTGCAAATATTTTTCGTGCGACCGGTCCGACAAAGTTATCGCGTGATTCAAGAAGTCCGGCTGTTACAGTTTATGCACAGGTTCAGGGCGGAAGAACTACCGGAGCTATTTCGCAGGATATGGAAAAACAATTTAAGGTTTACAAATTCCCAGCAGGTGTAACTTATACATTTCAAGGAGATGTTAAAAATCAGCGCGAGTCTTTCAGTGATTTAGGTCTTGCAATGCTTGCAGCAATTCTATTTACTTATATGATTATGGTTGCGTTGTACGATTCGTTTGTATATCCGTTTGTAATTTTGTTTTCAATTCCGCTTGCAATGATTGGTGCGTTACTCGCACTCGGTCTAACATTGAAAGCATTAAACATATTTACAATTCTTGGAATTATTATGCTCACGGGACTTGTAGCCAAGAATGCAATTTTATTGGTGGATAGAACAAACTTTATGCGTGCTCAAGGTGAAAGTGTTGTTAATGCTTTGATTGATGGTGTGAGAATGAGAATTAGACCGATCTTCATGACAACATTAACAATGATATTTGCGATGACTCCGATCGCTTTTTCAACAAGCTCCGGAGCTGAATGGAAATCCGGTCTTGCATGGGCGTTAATAGGCGGATTAATCAGTTCGCTGCTTTTAACATTGATCATTGTTCCGCTTGTTTATACTAAAGTTGAAGAATACCGGGTACGAATTCCTGTTCTATTCAAAAGAGTAAGTGAGCTTTTAAAAATTAAGAAAAGAAATGTAATCCCAGACTCAGTTGCAGAAGATTTGGGATTGAGTAAGTAAATAATTTGAACGATTTTGAAAAAACCGCAAGCATTTCGGTTGCGGTTTTTTTTATTACATAAAAACTTATGAAAAAATATTCCGTAATTGTATTTGATCTGGGAAACGTTCTGCTTCCGTTTGATTACTCTAAACCGTTGGGCTATTTCAACGGACTTAAAAAAGGATTGGGCGATAAATTTACAAAGCTATACCGCGAGAACTATCAGGTCCATAGAGAATTTGAAGGAGGCAAATTAAGTGAAGCTCGGTATTTAAGTATTATGTTGGAGTGGCTCGAACATACGGTTACTGAAGAACAATTCTGTAAAATGTTCTCTGATATTTTTACTGTGAATTCAAAAGTTGTTGAGTTAATACCTGCGCTGAAAGAAAAATACAAAGTAGTTCTGCTTTCAAATACCAATAGTATTCATAAACGTTACGGCTACAGTCATCTTGATTTTATTAAATGGTTTGATCAAATCTTTCTTTCGCACGAAATCGGTGCCGTTAAACCCGAAGAAAAAATTTACCGCTCGGTGGAATCTTTTACACAAAAAAAATCCTCGGAACATTTTTTTATTGATGATATCCAGGAATATGTTGACGGTGCTAAAAAGTGCGGGTGGGATGGCGTACAGTTTGTGAATTATGAAAAATTGATTGAGGATTTTAAGAATAGGGAAATCTTGTAATGACTTTTATTTTATTTCCACATCTTCCAGACATCCGGTTTATATCCAATAGTAACTTCTTTTCCGTTTCTAACAATAGGTGTTCTTAACAAAAGCGAATCATTAAGCAGTTCTTCTTCAATATCATAAACCATGTATTGAAGATTTCTTTTTTTGAATTGCTTTCCTTCTCGGTCAATCAATTCTTCTAACGGAATAACTCGAATAATATTTTCCAATTCGCCTTTTGCAAGACCTTTTTTGTCTAGATCACGAAAGTGGAACTGGATTCTTCTCTCCTTAAAATACCGTTCAGCCTTTCGAGTATCGTTACAGCTTTTTACACCTATTATTTGAACGTTCATAACGTTTCTTTAAGAGACTTTTATACGCAATTGTTTAGGGGCTTCAAAAGTTATATTTTTCTTTTGAACAATTATAAATAAATGGCAGGAAACATATGCGGCAACTATCTAAAATTTTATTCATTATAATCGGAATTACAATAATGAGCTGTTCACAAGACCTAAAAAATAAAGAAGACAATTTTAAATACACAACCGAGAAATTTGCAGATCTTAGAATCCAACGCTACCAAGTTCCGGGTTTCGAAGAACTCAGCTTAAGGCAGAAAACACTTGCGTATTATTTATATCAAGCCTCGCTTTCGGGGCGCGATATGATTTACGATCAAAACTACAAACACAATTTATATATCCGCCGGACACTTGAGGCGATAATCAAAACATATAACGGTGACAGATCAACACCCGACTTTGAAAAATTTATGACATACGTAAAAAGAGTTTGGTTTTCTAACGGAATACACCATCATTATGCTAATAAGAAAATTATTCCGGAATTCTCCAAAGAATATTTTGCAAAACTTGTAGGCGAAACCGATGAATATGAACTGCCGCTGCAAAATATGGAGAAGCCGGATGATCTAATAAAAAAACTCACGCCAATCCTTTTCGATCCTAAGATTGACGGAATGAAGGTTAATCAAGATCCGAATGTAGATATGGTTAAATCATCCGCAGTAAATTTTTATGAAGGAGTAACACAAAAAGAAGTTGAGGCATTCTATAAAAAAATTATTGATCCGAAAGATCCCGAACCTATTTCATACGGATTAAATTCAAAACTACTAAGAGAAAAAAGTGAAGTGTTCGAACGGCATTGGAAAGCGAACAGCATGTATGCTGCCCCTATCCAAAAAATTATTTATTGGCTGCAGCAGGCGGTTGGAGTTGCGGAAAATGAACAGCAAAAAAAATGTTTTCAATTATTAATTGAATATTACCAAACAGGCGATCTAAAAAAATGGGATGAGTACAATATTGCATGGGTCAAAGACACAACTTCTGTGGTTGATTTTGTTAACGGATTTATAGAAACATATAACGATCCGCTAGGTTACCGCGCAAATTACGAGTCCATTGTTTCCATTAAAGATAACGAAGCAACTAAACGCATTAAAGCAATTAGTAATAATGCTCAGTGGTTTGAAGATAATTCACCAATTATGCCTGAACACAAAAAGAAAAATGTTAAGGGTATTAGTGCAAAAGTAATTACGGTTGTAGTCGAATCGGGAGATGCCTCACCTTCAACACCAATCGGAATCAACTTGCCTAACGCAAATTGGATCCGTAAAGAACATGGTTCTAAATCCGTTAATCTTGGAAACATAGTTCACTCGTACAATATGTTTGCTACTACAAGCGGAGTGTTGCAAGAGTTTGCTTATTCGGCGGAAGAAATTGAACGTGCAAAAAAATACGGCGCACTTTCAGATGATCTTCATACGGATATGCATGAAGTAATTGGTCACGCTTCAGGTCAATTGAACCCGGGAGTGGGAGAGACAAATGAAACACTTAAGAATTATGCATCAACATTGGAAGAAGCACGCGCAGATCTTGTTGCACTTTATTATGTGTTTGATCAGAAACTTGTTGATATCGGAGTTATGCCGGGTCTTGATGCCGGAAAATCTGAGTACGATTCATTTATAAAAAATGGATTATTGATTCAGCTTGCCCGGATTCAACCAGGAGAAAATGTTGAAGAAGCACACATGAGAAACCGCCAGCTAATTGCAAAATGGGTTTATGAAAAAGGATTACCCGAAAACGTTATTGAGAAAAAAATTAAAGACGGTAAAACCTACTTTGTAATTAATGACTATAATAAATTAAAAATATTGTTCGGACAATTACTGCGCGAAATACAGAAGATTAAATCGGAAGGGGATTATAAAGCAGGAAAGAACTTAGTTGAAAATTACGGAGTTAAGGTTGATCTAGAACTTCATAAAGAAGTTTTGGAAAGATATAAGAAATTAAATATTTCTCCTTATGCGGGATTTATTAATCCTAAGTTAGTTCCGGTAATGAACGGCACTAAGATAATTGATGTAAAAATTGAATACCCGGTTGATTTTACAAAGCAAATGTTGGAGTACGCAAAAGAATTTTCTTTTTTGCCGACATATAATTAAGAACCCATCCCTTGACCTCACCCCGTCCCTCTCCTTATCTCGCCTCGCTCCGCAAGGCGGAGCGGGTAAGGAGAGGGTGGCCCGAAGGGACGGGTGAGGTTAAGAAAATGTTTGACAACAAATTTCTCTTAAGCTAAGTTGAATTAGTACCAAATCAATATTATCATGTTGTATAAGTAATAGTTAGCCACTGATTTGTTTTTAAGAATGGAAGTATTATTTTTGCGGTATTACAAATGGTAATACCGGAGAAGAAATGGCAACAACTATGAAAATTGCAATTTCGATTGATAAACGAGTTCTGAATAGAATTGATAAATTAGTTGAGAACAGAATCTTTACTAATCGAAGCAGAGCTATTCAAACTGCAATCGAAGAAAAAATATCTAAACTTGATAAATCCAGATTAGCTATTGAAAGTGCTAAACTTAATAAAACCGAAGAGCAGCAATTATCGGAAGAGAGTTCACAAACTGATTTGACGGAATGGCCAGAATATTAAGAGGAGATATTGTTTGGGCAAATCTAGACCCAATAATAGGCAACGAACAAGCCGGGAAAAGACCGGTGCTGATATTAAGTCATAACGTTTTTAATGAGAATTCCGGAACTGTTATTGCTGTTGCATTAACGAGTAAAGAACAAAAAGCCGGATTCCCTCTAACTCTCGAAATCAATTTGAAAAACCTACCCAAAAAATCCTGGATAAAAATCAGCCAGATTAGAACATTGTCTGTAAATAGATTAGGTGAAAAAATAACTCATCTTAAAGAAGAAGAATTAATTAGTGTAATAGAAGGGCTTAATGAAATAATAGGCGGCTAACCACCCGTTCAACACGGACAGCCCTGCAAAGTGGGGTAAACTGTTTTTCATTGCGGCATTCTTGTTATGGGCTACCGGTTAGCGGCAACGTCGTTAACTGGTAATATTATTGGGATAGAAGATGAATCTAGAAACACTTAAAAATTATGTAGAACAAGAAAAGCGAAGAATGATCCCCATTAATGATTTAAAGGGAATTATCCTTGATGCATATAAATTTTATACAAATTCAATAGATCATGTAATATTTAAGAAGGGGGCGATTCTAGATCCAATTACACAACTCGGTGATCCTCTTTCAAATGTTACAAGAAAAGAAAGGAAATTGCTACTTTCTTTATCACTGCTCACATTATTAATTGTGAAGGTCGGTCTATTCCCAACTAAAATATCAGCGTTTGGAATAGATTTCTCCGCAAATAATATATCAGCCTTTTTCAGCATTCTAGGTTTTGCCATTCTTTATTTTTTCATTGTCTTTATTATCTATTGTATCTCTGATATAAGAATTTGGCGAATGAAAGCATTTCAATCTACTAAGGATGTATTACAGTACTCTCCTCTTGAATTAAAAGATTCTACACGATTACAAGATATTTTAGAAGCTGTTGAAGGACTTGATAACTTAGAGAAAAAAGTAGTTTGGTACTACGAAAAATCAAAATACTATTCAAAGTTTTCGAATATCAGAATATTTATCGAATTCATATTCCCATTGATTTTTTCTGCTTATGTTCTGTTTTTATCATTTACTTTCGATTCTAATAAAATTGTTGGAAATAATATTAACAACAGCGAACAACTAAATAAAGTTGATACTACTAACGTATTGAAAGATTCACTAAATATTGATGTTAACAAAATAAAATAATATCAACCCAGCTAACAAGCGCCTGCTAATGAACCGTGTCAAAATGGTTTATTTAATAAGAGATTTAAGGCATCGCGGTAATGGTGGACTCAACAGCAACCGCCTCTTCGATGCGGTCTTATGGAGTCGCATTAGGATTTGGCTTTTCAGAAATAGTTTGTTGTGTAAAGTTGATTTTGTTTACAAAAATAATTTATAAAAAAAAGTTGCGTTGACAAAACCGGCATTGTTGTTTTGGGCGGTGCGTTAGGCGTAACGCCGTTATAACGCTCAATAAATTATATGATAAGACCAAATACTATAGTATTTGACCAAGATGCGAAAGAATTCAGTGTTAGTGAATTTTTAGGAAGGGGAAGTTTTGGTGATGTTTACTCAATAAAAGAGAAAACAACCCAAAAACTATTTGCGTTAAAAACGTTAAGCACACCATTTGTTGATGATACAATTTTAAAATCATTCTTTAACGAGGGTAAATTAGCACAAGAAATAGTTCATCAAAATGTGATTAAGTACTATTATTTCCACGATGGTTTACAATACAAAGACTTACCAATGTATATTATTATGGAATATGCTGATGGTGGTACTTTAGAAAACCAGATTAAAGAAAGAACAAAAAAAAGTGACTATTATGCGAACGATGAATTAAAATTTCTTTTTGAACAATTGATTAATGGTATGGGAGCTATTAATTCAAAATTGATTCATAGAGATATAAAACCCGATAACATTCTTATACAAAATAATATTTTGAAAATATCAGATTTTGGTTTATCAAAGTATGTTACTCAAGCAACGCGCACTTCGACTTTTAAAGGAATTGGATGTCTGCCTTTTCTTGCACCCGAAGGTTGGAAATTAGAAAACAATACTATTCAAATGGACATTTATTCAATGGGAATTGTTTTTTATGAACTTGCCTCATTATCCTTTCCCTACAAGGTCGATAAAGGTGATTATGAAGATTGGCAAAATGCTCATTTATTTCAAAATCCTATAAATGTTAGCAAAATTAATCCGAAAGTTTCACCCCTATTGTCAAAGCTTATTATGCGTATGCTTGAAAAAGATCCAAAGCAGAGACCAAATACTTGGGAAGAAATAAAAACCTATTTAGAAAAAGAGAATTTACCTAAAACGGATAACTCTGGAATTATTGACAAGGTACTAATTAAAAGAAATGAAAAAATAGAGCAAGCCACCCAAGAACGATTAAAGAGAGAAAAACGAGAAAAAGAAATAATAGAATTTAAGAATATTGTTAGATATCAATATCATAAAGATATTATTACACCAATTAAAGAATTCATTGAGGAAATTAACAGTAAAAGTGATGGACCAAAAATAACTTGTCATTTTGATGAGGGTAGTTTTTTAAATACTATTGAATATTCTTTTAATACTATTAAAATTGATTTAAAACCAATCATTGAAGAAGATTTCTACCGAGACGTTAGAGTTAAAGATTTCGATATGGTATTTACAAGAAGAGAACTTAAACTTCCGATGATTGACAAAAAACGAATTATGGCTTGGGGTTACTTGAAAGCAAATAACGGCAAGGGATTTAATTTAATTTTACTGAATAATTCTCAATCCATTTATGGCGATTGGTTGCTTTTATTTAATCGTCATAATGCAATTGCAGTTCAAAGAGATAATCGTCCAGAACCATTCCCATTTGAAATGAATGAGATTGAAAAAGAAATAAATTACTTAAATGCGATGCACATATATGTTACTGATAGAATAACTTTAGATTATGATAAAATAAAAGAATTCTTAATAGAATATTTTTAACGCGTTATAACAAGCCAATCAAACGGACGCCGTTTTCGCATTCGGCATTCGTTTAATTATTGGCTTTGTTCTTCCGTGTATTGTTGTCGGCCAAAGGGGGATAGTTCTGTTAAATAAAGATTTTATAATTAGTGACAGTTGTTTAATAAGTGGCATAGCTCTCATGGTTTGACCGTTACAGTAAGAATTTAAAAGTCCCATTCCCTGGGAAGGGGACCAAGGGGTAGGCCGCTATATTGTAGCAGCAATTCTTCTAAAGTGATAACCGTAAACAGTCAGCGTCATAGCAAGAGAAAATTTCTTCGGGTATTTGAAAAAACTATAAACTAATGTCCGCCAAAAATATTTTCTTCCTTCTTCTAAAATACCGATAAGCCAAAGTAGTTTTATAAACGCTTTAATTTCTGTAAAAGTCGGCATTTGCGATTTCCAAAATGGAACGGTGTACTCTTTCAGAAATAACAACACGCGTTTATAATATTCCTTGGGAGAATAAATAGTGCGGATAATTTTTGAATATCCGGCGACAAGTTCACTGTAATTCATTTTTGGAATAAAATTAGTTGCGCCATCCATGTTATTGCCGCTCCATCCATCCAATAATCTTTTTTCTTTTTGCAGACGCTTAAACAAATGTGTTCCGCTCGGCGCATTAAGTAATCCTACCATTGCGGCGGCAATTCCGCTCTTCCTAATAAAATTAATCTGCTGTTCAAAAATATCCGGCGGGTCGTGATCGAACCCTATTATGAATCCGGCAGAAACCAGCATACCGTGATGCTGAATTTTTTTTACTGCTTTAACCAAATCACGTCTTTGGTTCTGAGCTTTATTGCATTCGGTTAAGCTCTCGTCGTTGGGTGTTTCAATGCCGATAAAAATGCTGTTGAAACCGGCTTCAACCATAAGTTTCATCAGCTCGTCGTCATCGGCAAGATTGATTGAAACTTCGGTAAGGAAATAGAATGGATATTTTTTTTCTTTCAGCCACCCGATCAGCGCGGGAAGAATTTCATCTTTCAATTTTCTTTTATTGCCGATAAAATTATCATCCACAATCGAGACGCTTCCTCTAAATCCCAATTCGTATATACGGTTTAATTCCGAAATAAATTGTTCTTTACTTTTTGTGCGTGGTCTCCTGCCGTTCAACATTGTAATACTGCAAAACTCGCAATCGTACGGGCATCCGCGGGAATACTGAAGACTCATCGAAGCGTATTTTTTCATATTCAGTAATTCCCACATCGGCATTGGCGCAGATTCAATATCCGGAAATTGATCCGTTGAGTATAAGTTTTTTGGAGTTCCGTTTTTCAGATCGTCTAGAAAAAGCGGAAGAGTGATTTCCGCTTCATTAAGAACAAAGTGATCAACCCCAAGAAAATCTTGATGCTGGGTGGTGAATAACGGACCACCGGCAACGATCTTTGTTCCTAATTTATTACAGCGTCTTATAATATCTTTTACGGAAACGGCGTGTACGTTCATAGCACTCAAAAAAACATAATCTGCCCAGGTCAAATCTTTATCAACAAGTTTTGATACGTTGAGATCAATTAATTTTTTCTCCCATTCTACGGGTAACATTGCCGCAACAGTTATTAATCCTAACGGCGGTTCTGCGGATTTTTTCGACACAAATTTTAATGCATCCTTAAAACTCCAAAAAGTCGAAGGCGTTTCAGGATATACTAATAATATTTTCATAGTAAACCTCTTTAGGACTAAAAGAAAAAAAAGACTTCAATCAATGAACGAATTAAAATTATTCGTAATTGTATTATGGTAAATATTTTATTGTATTTTTGTAAAAGAAGTGTAAAAAATATTGAAGAAAAAAAATGATAATTGGCTTTATTAAAAAATTTTTTTTAGAATAAAATTTATATCAGAGCTTTTAACAATCAGAATTACTAAATGAAAAAAAGCCGTTCCCTTTTGTTTTCAATATTCGCGTTTATATTTGCACAAATTGCCTGGATGGGATTATTAGGATTGTGGATCTACTGGTATGTCTCCAATTATTTAATCTTTAAGCAGGTTGGTGATAAACTTTCGCCCAAAATAATTTTAGACAGCCCTAATGTTGCAGTTTTTGTATTAGGTATTATTTTTATCGTTTGTGTTGCGGTCGCAATTTTTTTGTTTTTTAGAAATCTAACCGTGCAGATGAAACTTACGCGCCTCTATGATAATTTTATCGCAAATGTAACACATGAGTTGAAGTCCCCGCTTGCGTCTATTCAACTTTATCTTGAAACTTTAGACACAAAAGATGTTCCTAAAGAAAAGCAAAAAGAATTTTATGCAATGATGACCCGTGATGCAAACAGACTGAAGAAACTAATTAATTCAATTTTAGAGCTCTCACATCTTGAACAAAAAAGAATTGTGCATAATTATCAAGTATATAATGCGGACAGCATATTCAGACAATTAATAGAAAATTCAATCGAGCAATTCCGTATTCCCGGGACAAATGTAAAAATAGAAGGAAACGCTTTGTGCAATTGTGTGATTGATAAAGATTCAATGCAGATAGTATTTGATAATTTAACGGATAACACTAGAAAATATTCTTTAGGCACTCCGGAAATATTGGTTAAGCTGTCCACACATCAAAAACATATATTGATAGAGTTTATTGATAAGGGAATCGGCATAACGGCAAAATTTCAGAAAAAAATATTTCACAAATTTTTGCGGATAAGTAATAAAAACATTCCTAATGTTAAAGGTACGGGACTCGGTTTATATTGGGTAAAAGGAATAATAAAACAACACGGCGGAAAAGTTTCCGCTTATAGCGAAGGAAAAGACAAAGGGACGTGCATAAGAATTGAACTGCCGATTTATCAAACATCTAAAAAGTTTTATATTAATTCATTACTGAGACAGACAGCTAAAAAACAGAAATATTTGGAAAAGCAAAATGGAGAATAATGCATTTAAGAATTCGAAGATATTATTGGTTGAAGACGAAGAAACACTTGCAGTCGGTCTTGAATATAACTTAACAGACGAAGGTTATATTGTTGACTGCGCAAAGGATGGAAAACAGGCACTGATTTTTTTTGATTCAAAAGTTTATGATCTGATCATTCTTGATATTATGCTTCCGTATTATGATGGTTTTGAAGTTGCTGAAAAAGTACGTGCTAAATCTCCGCAGATGCCTATTCTTATGCTAACGGCAAGAACTACTGCAGAAGATAAGGTTAGAGGACTTGAAGCAGGGGCAGATGACTATTTAACAAAACCGTTTAATCTGCATGAATTATTGCTTCGTGTAAAAGGAATGTTAAAGCGGAAAATGTGGTATCAATCTTTTACCGAGCTGCCCGCATTATATCAATTTGGTAACAACAAAATTAATTTTGAAAATTTGAACGGCACAAGCGGATCGAAAAAGTTTGCATTAACACAGCGTGAAGCGATGGTATTAAAATATTTGATCGAAAGAAAAGGGAAGATTGTTTCCAGAAAAGAACTTTTAGAAAATGTATGGCATCTCAATCCGGAAATTGAAACAAGAACAGTTGATAATTTTATTGCACGTCTTCGCAAATATTTTGAACCCGATCCTAATAATCCGAAATATATTAAAAGCATCCGCAGTGCAGGTTATTCGTTTGATGATAAATAAAAACCCCATCTCTCATCATATTCGTAATTTCTGCAGCACAGATTAGTAATCTGTGCTACTTTTTAGTTCAATCCGCACATTCCGTTTGCACAGCCGCCTCCGTAAGAAGGAACACCGCAGCTTCCATCCGAACATGATGGACCGGAATCAAAACTTGATGAACCCATGGATGCACTGAACGAAGAAAGAAGTTTTTTGTGATTCTTAGATTGACAATCCGGACAAATTACTTCTTCAAGATTGGTAGAAGATTTGTGTAGTACTTCAAATTTTTTGTTGCAGTCGTTACATCTGTACTCAAAGATTGGCATGTGTTACCTCTGTGTTTATTATAATGTTTTTAGTTTCTCTAATATTTCTGGATACAAACTTTCTAAAGTACTTCCTTGTTTTCTGTTTACGTACAAGTTAAAAAGCATATCTGAAAATTCCTCAAACTTGATAAATCCCCTTCTATCTTTATTCAGCTTTATACGGTTTTGTCTTGCGAGTTCGAACAACTCCTTATCATATGTGTCATAGGCGTAAAGGATATAGGCCGCATGTGTCATGTACTCATTAAATACGCTTATCGGAGAGTTATACCAAGTTAAAGCTTTTTTTGAAGCCCAATTGGAAGTATCTGCAAGGGTTGCATTTATTTCCTTATAGTATTTATCTGAAACAGGATTAATATAGTTGTGATCTATCTCGGTAAAAACTATAGGAGAGTAAACAACTTCCTTTTGAGTGTCATTAAAATCAGCATACTTCGCATCTATTCCGTTGGCGCTAAGAATAAACATATCAGCTTCGACAAATCTCCTGTTTTTTTCGGACCAGAAAAACTTCTGCGTGTTATGGCTGCCGTTTATTAATGGAGAGAAAATTATTTTGTAATAATTAATCTTTTCGGAAAAATTATTTTCCAGCCATTTCCACATTTTGTTAATAGGCAATAGCTTTTTAGCTCTTTCTTTTTGAGCTACATAATATTCAGCGTTGTTTTTGATAAAGAAAGTCAGATTCGAAGCACGGATAAATTCATTAATTAAAAAAATGTTTTTACCAAAGTAGTTGTCTTCTCCATCGTCCCCCCATACTGTATAATATATTCCGTTACTTTTTAATGAATCGCCCGCTAAAGCATAGCCTATGCTGTTAGTTCTAAAGTTATAATAAAACTCCTCATCTGTCATGGAATATTGTTTCAGTTTTTTTATCAGAGGATGATTTTTAAATGCAGAAAAGTATTTAGTAACATCCGCATAGTAATCTGTATCTCTTAAAATTTGATCGTCTTCATATACAAGAGATAAAATAATATTGGCAATCTCAAAGGATTCCGGTATTTCAAAAGTTATAGCCTTATTGTTTCGTTCTGTATAACCATTTCCAAAATCATTTCTCATTGGCCAAAAAATCATGTTAAAAACTTCAGTTTCTTTATTGGATTTTACAAGTACATATTTGTTTTGCTTAATAGGTTTTCGATTAAAATCATAAGCAATTTTCAATGTTTCTTTTTCCGTACACAATTCAAAAATATCAGTGGTGAGACCGGTACCTAAATTTGCAGTCCATGAACTGGTCTTAATGGAGAAGTTTCTATTAAAGGGTTTAACGAATATTGAATCGCGATTAGTTTCCAACACATAATCTGGTTCTATACTGTGAATTCTAGTCCAAGCAGTATCCTTTTGGTGTAGAATAATATTAAAATCAATATCATTTCCTTTTGTAACCTCAAACTCAACAGAATCTATATCTGTTATAAAAGCAATTCTATCAATTTCTTGTGTAGAAAAATATTCATAAACATCGGGCTTTAGTTTTGGTGTTATAGTCCAGGAATCTTTAAAAAACTCGTTGTTGGTGCGTATCGATATTTGGTTTTTTGTTGAGTGAAGGGTTTTGAGTTTAGTTTGTGCATGCAATGTAAAAACAACAGCCAGCATTGCGCAGAATGATAGAATTTTGTTGGTCATATATGCCCCCTATTTAGTTATTGTTGTTTCAATTGTCCCGATGTTTTCAATTTCGCCAAAGAGTTTATCTCCGGGAACAACTCTACTAACCCCTTCGGGCGTACCCGTAAAAATAAGATCACCTTTTTCAAGAGTCATTCTCGCGGAAATATATTTTACTATTTCAGCAGGAGAAAAGATCATATTCTTAATAGATGAGTTTTGTTTCGTTGTCCCGTTCACCGAAAGAGAAATAATTTCATCACCTTGTAATTGATAATCTTTTTCGAGGACAACTTCTGCAAGAACAGCTGCTGTGTCAAAACATTTTGCAAATGTCCACGGATCGCCTTTTTTTCTAAATTCGTTTTGAAGATCGCGCAAGGTCATATCAAGTCCAACAGTATAACCATGAATTGCACTTTCAGCTTCTTCATCACTTGCATTCTTAACAGGTTCACCGATATAAAGAACAAGTTCAACTTCGTGCTGTAGATCTTTCGAATAGGTCGGATGAATAACTGATTCTCCGGAATAAATAATGTTCGATGCCGGTTTCAAAAAAATAATTGGGAATTCCGGAATATCATTACCTAATTCTTTAGCATGTGCCGCATAATTTCTACCTACACAGACTATCTTACCAACGGAAACTTGCTCACTATGGTTTTTGAATTTTAGATATTTCATGATATTTATTAGATGATAATTATTGAATTTGGTTTCTAAGTCTTTTGTTCTTTTTTCTTGGCGGCTGGAAAAAGAATATTATTCAGTATTAATCTATAACCCGGAGAATTTTTAAATAAACTTAAATCAGTCGGCGGATCGCCGACTGCATGCTGATAATCTTCCGGGTCGTGACCACCGTAAAATGTAAATGTACCGCGTCCGAAGTTTCCATGAATATATTTTACTTGGTCTGTCCCTGCACGTTCACCCAAAATATAGACAGAATTTTTTATAAACTTTTTTCTGAACATTGTTGTCTGACCCATAAATCCATGAATTACATTCACATGATCCTGTGTTAACATTGTAGGCACCGGGTCGTACTTTGCCGAGAAATCGAATAGAGTGAAATAATCATTTCTTTGATCTCCAACTTCCAATGGTTGAATATCAATGTCGCTGTATTCATAGATAAGCGGATTCATCTCCAATTTAAAATTCTCAAATGCAAAAGTGTTGGAGAAATCTAATTTGTTTTGAGCATCCTGATCGGGAGGATCGCCGTCGTATACCCGGTCAACTATATCAACATTCATAGCCGAAAGGGCAATGTCGTATGAATCGGTTGCGGAACACATTGCAAACATAAATCCGCCTTGAGCTACATAATTCTTGATTGTTTGAACAACTGCTTTTTCCATATCCGAAACCTTTTTGAATCCTAATTTCTTAGCTTCATTTTCGTAAAGCATCTGTTGTTCAACATACCACTGGGCGCCGCTGAAGGATGCATAAAATTTTCCGTATTGTCCCGTAAAGTCTTCATGGTGTGAATGAAGCCAATCATATTTTTCTAAATCGCCTCGGAGAATTTCTTTAATCCAAATTTTATCATAATTAATTTCCGCATAGTTTAATGCGAGCATTACGGCATCATCCCAGGGCTGAAATCCCGGCGGGACATAAACGGCAATCTTTGGTGCTTTCTCTAAACGCACAACTTCCATGTTTTGATCTTCGCTTTGCACGAGGGAATAAATTTGTACTGCCTCTTGATTTGATAAAGTTTGAAACGACACGCCTTTTAATCTGCACCGCATAGCAAGTTGTTCGGAATAATCGAACATAAAAGACCCGCCGCGGTAATTAAGAAGCCAATCGGAAGTAATTCCGTCTTTAAGAGCATTGAAAGTTATTCCGTATGCTTTAAGATGATCTGTTTGCTGCAGGTCCATATAAATAAGAAGTTTTGCCTGAGCAAAAAGTGACGATGAAACAATTAGAATTATGAAAAGATTTTTTTTCATTTAATAAATTTAATTGGCGGGCTTAAAATAAAACCGGCTTAATCCATATTCAATTGATAAATAAATCAAGCCGGGTAAATTATGTAAAGTTCTTATGCGGTCTTTCGGTCGCTTTCTATATAGACCGGTTTCTCACCTTTAGTAACAGTGTCGCGGGTAACCATACACTTATCAACGTTTTCTTTTGTCGGAAGTTCGTACATGATATCAAGTAAAATTCCCTCAACAATAGAGCGGAGCGCACGTGCCCCGGTTTTTCTTTCAATTGCTTTCTTTACGATTTCTTCCAAAGCATTTTGATCAAAAGTTAATTCTACTCCTTCCATCATAAACAATTTTTGATATTGCTTAATTATAGCATTCTTTGGTTCGGTCAGAATATTTTTCATCGCCTTTGCGTTCAATGAAGCAAGCGGGGCAATTATTGGTAATCGCCCTACCAATTCAGGAATCAATCCGTATTTTACTAAATCTTCCGGCTGAACTTTCTGGATTAAATTATCTCTGTCTGTTTCGGACGGATTGGAAATACTTGTATCGAAACCGATCGTGTTTTTGTTTATACGCGAAGCAATTATAGATTCGATTCCGTCGAAAGCGCCGCCGCAAACAAACAAAATATTTTTTGTATTAACATTTATTAAACTTTGTTCCGGATGTTTTCTTCCGCCGCGTGGAGGAACGCCGGCAACAGTTCCTTCTAAAATTTTTAAAAGGGCTTGTTGAACACCTTCGCCGGAAACATCCCGTGTGATTGAAGTGCTTTCACTCTTTCGAGCAATTTTATCAATCTCGTCTATGTAAACAATTCCTTTTTGAGCTTTCTCTAAATTATAATCGGCGGCTTGAAGCAGGCGGACTAAAACAGTTTCTACATCATCTCCAACATAGCCGGCTTCAGTAAGCGTAGTTGCGTCTGCAATCGCAAACGGAACATCAAGTATTCTTGCAAGCGTTTGTGCAAGTAAAGTTTTTCCAACGCCTGTTTGTCCAATCAAAAGGATATTACTTTTTTCGATTTCAACTTCATCCATTTCAAAAAGGGAGTTTGTTGCATTGCTTCTTTTGTAATGATTATAAACAGCAACTGCCAGAATCTTTTTCGCAAGATCTTGGTCTATAACATATTCATCCAAACTTTTCTTGATTAGATCTGGAGTTAGCGATGAATGATAGGTCTCTTTTTTGGGTGCTGCAGTAATATTGTTTTTTAAAATATCTACACTGGTCTTAATACAGATGTCGCAAATATAGACGTCCGGACCAGCAACCATTGATGTTACTTCGCTGCCATCCCTTCCGCAAAAGGAACATTTTACTGTACGGGGTTCTCTAGGATCGCTCATTTTTTACCGTTTTTTGTTGGAATACTATTTAGCGCTTCACGCGCACAGTCAAAATAGAGTGAGTTAGGGAAAGTTTCAAGTAATTTTTGGTAGATTTGAGCAGCTTTTTGAAGATCTTTTATCCCGTATTGATAGCACTCTGCAAGTAGGAAAGTGGCTTTTTCGCCGAAAATCGAATTATTTCCGGTTTTTGTTATCTCTTCTAGAGTGTTGACCGCAGTTTGTATATCATTTTCTGTTAACAACATTTCGGAAAGATAAATTTTTGCGAAATCATTTAGAACAAATAAGTTGGGACGATTACTTAGAGTTTTAAATTCAATCGCTGCTTGTTTGTATTTATTTTGTATTGCAAGAAGATCTGCATGAGCGTACAAAGTTAGATTCAGTGAGTCATTTTTTGTTGTAGTAATAATTGACATGAGTTCAATTGCATCATTCGAAAAATCTGTGGAAAGATTCTGTGATGCTCTCCTAAATAAGCTGACCGACTTAGAAAAATTTCCTTGCCAGAATTCTATTCTTGCCAGATAAAAATTTACTTTAGACAAATCATTTGGCTCAATACGCTTTGACGATAATGCTTTTTGAAAATAATTCCTTGCCTTATCTAAGCTGTCTCTTTGGATTGCAATTTCTCCTAGTGCAATATTCGATTGAATATCATAATTAGTGTTTGGAGATGTTTGAGAAAGTCTTTTATAAAGTGAATCGGCTTTTTGATAATCAAAAATCCTTGTTCGATAAATTTCAGCAATTCTAAATAATGCTTCAATATTAACAGCAATTCCCTGAGTTGTTGTTAAAAATTCTTCGTATGCATTAATTATTTTTTTATACTCTTCTGTAAAAAGTGGTTCGTACTTAATGAATGGTTTCCAAGAATCATTACTTTCAAAAAATTTTTGATCCAATGCAGCTTCCAAAGTTTTTGCATAACCGATTTTTGACATCTGATAATATGGAGATGTTAAATAATTTTTTGCAATAAAATTATATGATTCCGAAGCCCAGTTAAATTGTTTATTACGATAAGCTTCCTGAGCAAATAGAAAAACATAAGTGCCGTTAACTTTAAATTTTTTCTCTATTTCGATTACGTTTTCAAAAGCATCTTTGTAATCGTCGCTTGATTGATAAACGAATGTCAACAAATCAGAAAGTTCTATTTGAGATTTAGATTCAGAATATTTTTTTATTGAATTTATTGTTTGTTCGGAAGCACCTGGTCTGTTTAAGTAGCTAATAATTCTTGCTTTTACAGTTTGCACCTGTTCTGGATGGACTTCAATCAAACTACAAAATTCAGTTGCTGCGTCCGAGAATTTCATATTTGCTGCATAAATATTTGCCAAATCCATTGAAAAAATCATTGGGTCGCCAGAAACCTTTTTACCGCGCTTCAGAATATCAATTGCTTTTTCGTATGCTCTATTTTCTATTGCATAATTTGCAATTACTCTATAACCTATATACGAAGATGGATTTATAGCTATTCCTTTTTCCCATGATTCAAATGCTCTTTCCGATTGATCCATAATAAAATATGTTGAACCGAGCAATCCATAAAGATTGTAATCATTTGGAGACTGATTAATTCTTTGATTCAGCAATTCATTAGATTCATTATATTTTTTTTGTGAGATGAGGTTTTTGTTTAGTAATTCTGCAATAACATTATTCAACGGTTGAGTTTTTATTAATTCACGGTAAATTACTTCTGCTTTATCAAATTGCCCGGCTTGTTCATAAGCCTGTGCAAGACGCAGACGAGTATCAGTATTTGTGTCCTGTGCGTTTAACACTGCAGAAAGTAAAACAACGAATATGAAAACTAATCTAACGGTCATAACTTGCATCTAAGTATTTTTCGTCAAAAATATTTCCAACATTAAGAATTCTATTCGGATCAAAAACTAATTTTAGTTTTGCCATTTGTAGAATATTATCTTCTCCATACATAGTTATTAAATAGTCCCTTTTCATTTTGCCTATACCGTGCTCGGCAGAAATTGTTCCGTTTAGTCTAACGGCTTCTTTACAAATATTAGCATAAATCTGTTTTGATTTAGAATATTCCTTCTCATTCTTTGGCAGCATATTGAGATGGGGATGGCAATCGCCGAAGTGACCATATATAACGTAATCAATATTTTCTTTTTCTACTGTTTCTTTCATCCAGTAATAAAATGATCTGAAATGGATTACCGGAACTGATACATCTGTTCCAACTTTTCTTAAATTATGTTGGGTGATAAACTCATTTACTTTCAGAGAAATGGCATGACGAAATTTGTGAAATTTTTCTTGTTCGGTTTTATCAAAAGCAAACCAAACAAACTCTTCATTGCAATTATATTTATTTAAGAGTGAGATCCAATTTTCTATGGTTACATCATTATCTTCCTCAAACCAAACTGCAGATTGCGGGAGCTTTGGAATGCTGGGGTAGTCATTTCGTAAGAAGTTAAGTGCATTAGTATCAAAAAATTCTAGAGCACATGCTTTTGGAAATGAAGAATTGTTTTTCCCAAGCTCTCGAACTTCATCAATAAATGACAGAGCGTTTTCTTCCTGCGGGAAAAATGCCACACACGATAAAACTTTTTTAGGTAGATCAATCAGTTTTAATTTTATTTCTGAAATTATCCCAAGTGTACCTTCAGATCCGATGAACAGATCAATCATATCCATATTTTCTTTGCAGTAATATCCGGCAGCATTTTTAGTCTTTGGCATTTTATAATTTGGAACTACAAATGAAATAACTTTTCCTGACTCTGTTGTAATTTTAGCGTTATTCTCATTTGCAAAATATTGCCCACGCTCTATTGCTATTGTTTCTCCATCCGGTAAGATAATTCTTAATCCTAATACATAACTTCTAGTGGCTCCGTATTTAAATGTTCTAGCACCTGATGCATTTGTAGCAACTGTTGCGCCGATAAAACAATTTCGTTCCGTTGGATCTGGCGGATAAAATAAATTTTGTAATTCAACAAAATCTTGAAGATCTTTTAATACAACAGCCGGTTGAACAATTACAAATTTTTTCTCAAGGTTCAATTCAAGAACACTGTTTAACCTTTCAAGAGAAATAATTATTCCACCCTCCGGTACACGACCACCTGTTAATCCCGTGCCGTTACCGGAAACGGTTACGCTAATTTTTTCTTTATTAAACTTTTTAAGAAGGTCCGCAATCTCATCCTCACTTTCAGGAAAATAAATTGACTCGGCATTACCTTTATAATTTGAAGCGTCGGATAGATAGTTTTGAAATTGTTCTGGGTCGTTCTTAATTATCATTCGGTTGGTTTGCCGTGTTTCTTCATTATTTTTTTCCAAACTTCCATATCAAGCTGCTCGGACTCGTCAATAAGCATAATAGGAATATCATTTTCGATCCGGTACCGCCTGCGTGTAACCTTATCAGTTGATACCAAATAATTATCATCTAATACTAAATCTGCTTTTGTCTCCGGACAGCAGAGAATATCTAAAAGTTCTTTTGAAATCATAATTGCCTCTCAAAACTAATCGGTTTAATTGGTAAATTTATATTAAGATTTTCTCCAATAAATCTAACTAATTTTCTTACAAATATTCGAGCCATTTTATGTTACAGACTAAAGAACTGCCGGAAATTCCTAAAATTGAAACGGAACGATTAATACTACGGAAAATTACAACCGATGATGTGAATGATATTTTCGAATATGCTTCGGTTCCCGATGTTACAACATTTGTTTTGTGGGAAACACACAGGTCTAAACAGGACTCACTCGATTTTGTAAAATTTGCGAAGCAGCAATTTGATAATAACATATCAATCATTTTTGGAATTGAAATCAAAGACGAAAAAAAATTAATCGGGACTATTGATTTGCGTAATTGGAAAGCGATTCATAAATGTGGTGAAGTCGGTTATGTAATCTCAAAAAAATATTGGAACAAAGGATATGTTTCCGAAGCTATGAAAGCCGCAATTAAATTCGGATTTAAGGAATTACACTTGAATAGAATTGAGGCGCATTGTGAAGAAGAAAATATTGGCTCGTGGAAGGTTATGGAAAAATGCGGGATGAAATTTGAAGGCATACTAAGAGAAAAAGTATTTATTAAAGGAAGATTCCGCACAATGAAAATGTACTCCGTACTTAAAAAAGAATGGAATGAATTATGACACATGTGAAAATTTGCTGCATTGCTAGTATTGAAGAAGCTGAATTGGCGATCAAGTGTGGGGCGTCTGCCATCGGGTTGGTTTCGGAAATGCCAAGCGGGCCGGGCGTAATTTCAGAGGCGATAATAAAAAAAATTGCTGAACAAACACCACCGACAATTTCAACATTCCTACTTACAAGCAAACAGAACGTTGATAAAATTATCGAGCAGCACCATCGCTGCAGAACAAACACAATCCAACTTTGTGATGAAATAACAGCTGGAACACATATTCAATTAAAAAATACACTTCCGGGAATTAAGATTGTTCAAGTGATTCATGTTTACGATAAGAGTTCAATCAACGAAGCCATAAAAATTTCAAATTCGGTTGATGCAATTTTACTTGATTCAGGGAATCAAAGATTAGCAACGAAAGAACTTGGCGGTACCGGAAGAATTCATGATTGGAGTATCAGCCGCGAAATAGTTGAGTCAGTAAAAATCCCGGTTTATTTAGCAGGGGGACTAAATCCGCAAAATGTTGACGAAGCTATTTTGCAGGTAAACCCGTATGGTGTAGATGTTTGTTCCGGCGTAAGAACCAACTCAAATCTTGATGAAGAAAAACTAAAATTATTTTTTGATACGGTAAAATCAGTTAGCGAATAATGGAATCTCTTTCATATAAAAAAATATTCAAATTCTGGACGCCTCTTTCAGCCACGTGGTTAATGATGTCTATCGAAGGCCCTTTTTTAACCGCATTGATTGCAAGACTGCACAATCCCGAATACAATCTTGCAGCATACGGAGTTGCATTTGCATTAGCACTCATTGTTGAATCACCTGTAATTATGATGATGAGCGCTTCGGTGGCTTTGGTAAAAGATGATTATACATTTTATAAACTGCGCAACTTTGTTTATTCAGTAAACTTTTTAATAACATTATGCATTTTAATTTTAATAATTCCGCAGATTTTTTATGCGTTGACGATTGATTTTATGAACCTACCGCAGCAGGTAGCCGAACTAACACACAAAGCCGTAATCTTGCTAATCCCTTGGCCTGCATCAATTGGGTATAGAAGATTTTATCAAGGAATTATGATAAGCAATAATGCGACCCGAAGAGTTGCTTATGGAACTGTTATACGTATGTCGTCAATGCTTTCTGTTGCTATGATTCTAAATTATTTTTCCCAACTTGACGGAGTAGTAATAGGAGCATCGGCATTGTCTTCCGGTGTTATTATGGAAGCAATAACAAGCAGATTCATGGCACATAAATTCATCAAAAGTGTTAACCAGAAAAAAAATGTTAAGAATCAAAATAGTTTATCATACAACGCAATAATAAAATTTTATTACCCACTGGTATTAACTTCGCTTATCTCACTTGGTATTCATCCGGTTATAACTTTTTTTATAGGACAAAGCAATAGAGCGTTGGAATCACTTGCTGTTTTACCGGTTCTTAATTCTCTGGTTTTTTTCTTTAAAAGTTTTGGCTTATCATTTCAAGAAGTAGGGATTGCACTCATGGGGCAACAAGACGGCTATCATAAACTTAGAAATTTTGCAATTGGACTTTCAGTTGCTGTTACACTAGGATTAGGAATAATTTCATTTACTCCGCTATCAATAATATGGTTTCAAAAAGTTGCAGGCCTATCGTTAGTATTATCCGAGTTCTCATTATTTCCATTAATGATATATACATTATTTCCTGCGAACGAAGTTTGGATAAACTTTCAAAGATCTCTGCTTGTTTATTCACGCAGAACAAAACCTATTACTTATGCAACTATAATTGAAGTTGTGGGAATTACTTTAACTCTAATCGTCACAATTAGATTTTTATCTTTTATTGGAGTTATTGCAGCAGTTGTTGCTTATATCTTAGGAAGAATTTGTGCTAATATATATCTAACTAATCCATTCGCTTATGAAAAGAAAAAATTATTGGTTGGTAAGGAATAATTTATTTGGTCATCAATTTGTAACCGGTGCCGTGAACGTTTACCAGCTCAATTGATTTGTCGTGTTTAAGATAATTGCGAAGTTTAGTTATATACACATCCATACTTCTTGCGTTAAAATAATTATCATCGCGCCAAATCCTCGTCAAGGCTTCGGTTCTTTCAAGAACTTTATTCTCATATAGACATAACAACCGAAGGAGTTCACATTCTTTTGGTGTTAGTTTTTGTTCAATTTGCTGACTAACCAAAGAACGTCTATCATAATTAAATATATAAGAACCGATCTTAAATTCTGTCCTTTCAATTTCTTCCTGTGGAATTTTGCTTCGCTTCAATATTGCGTTGATGCGCAAAATCAATTCTTCCATACTAAACGGTTTTGTAACATAATCATCAGCACCAATTTTGAATCCCTCGATCTTATCATAAAGCATTGCTTTTGCTGTTAGAAAAAGAAACGGTATTTGTTTATCAGCCATGCGGATTTTTTTTGCAAGTGTAAAACCATCCATTTTCGGCATCATAACATCTATTAAACAAATATCGTATTTCTTTTTTCTGAAAAGTTCCAGTCCTTCTTCTCCATTAATAGCTTGAACGATTTCAAATCCTTTAACGGATAAAAATTCTTTGAGAATAGTTCCCAGGTTAATATCATCTTCAACCAAAAGGATTTTAGTAAGAGGTTTCACTCAACACCATTATTTGGAAGGATAATTTTAAATTCACTACCTATACCAACTTCACTAGTAACAGAAATATTTCCACCTAATGTCTCAACTATTTTTTTAGCATAGCTTAAACCAATTCCGTTTCCACGTACGTTCTGGATGTTTCCGCTGGAGACCCGGTAGAAAGTTTCGAATATTTTTGTTTGATGTTCTTTTGGAATTCCAATGCCGTTATCTTTTACAGTAATTATTATTGTTTTATATTCATCCCTTGTGGATAAAATTATTTCCGGCGGTCTCTCGTTATATTTTATCGCATTGTCAATTAGATTATTCATAATATTTGTCAAATGAAATTTATCACCTGTTACAACAGTCTTCGATGCATTTAATTCAAAAATAACTTTTCCGTTATTTTGATTAATAATATTTTCAAATTTTGACGCGGCGGAAAGAATTAGCTCATGAATATCTATTTTTTCTTTGGAAAGATTAAATTCACTTTTCTCAAGTGCCGCTGTGTTAAGAAGAGCGTCAACCATCATTTTCAATCTGTCGTTTTCTTCTTTGATGATTTTAGAATACCTGGTCACGGAGTTTTTTTCAATTAACAAACCAGGCTCGTTTAAGGCTTCACATGCGATGGAAATAGTTGATATTGGGGTTTTAAATTCGTGAGTTATATTATTGATCAGATCATTTTTAACAGCAGTAATTTTTTTCTGACTCAAAAACATTTCAACTGTTTTGTAAAAAACACCGACAATCACTAAAATCAAACCAACAGAAAGTACAAGCATTCCCCCAACACTTGCAAGTATATATCTCTTTTGGTGAGGAAAATAAACAATAAGCTGATTAGGATTAAAAAAGATTTCGTCGGGGAACAAGTTTACCTTAAAAATAGATTTTTTTAACTCTGTTGTATCAGTTCCGGTTTTCAATAATGTCAAACTATCTTTATTTGCTTTGTTCACACCAAAATAAAACTCGGAGGAGATTCCATTGCTATTAAATTCTAGAGACAAATCTTTTTCAAGCTGATCGGAACTGACTCTCTCTTCTATTTTTTTTCGTGCATTGATTGCCATAAGTTCAGTTACAACATTTTGAACAAGCAAGTGGCGTTTTTGTATAGATGTATCTTTTACTGAATTACTAATTGAAGATGGCGGTATAAAATATTTTGCAAATCTACTACTTCCAGAAAATGCTTTTAACCTATCAACCATTGTATCATTATCGGCAAAATATTTTACTTCATAATTAAATCCATGGTTGTTTGTATCTATTCTTAGATAACTCATTTTCCTAAGTGAATCTAAATGAATAGGTTTATTTTTGTATTGATCCTGGAGAAAGAATAAGACATTTCCTTTACCGTTGGAGACTTTTTTAACAACTGTAGTAGCTGCTTCTTTCTTTTCAAGTTCTTCAGAAACCTTTCTTAGGGAGCGAAAAACTGTTCTACGAAAACGATCTTCTTCAACCTTGATGATATTAGCCATCCAATAAAACTGTACGGCAATTAGTCCAATTACAGAAACTGTCATCAAAGCAATAATGATTTTTAATTTTTGTTCTTTCATAGTTGCAAATTTAACTTAATCTATATAAGAAATCTTTTCTTTAACAATTTTTAACTAATGGTAATGGATCGTTTTTCATATTTGAGTTGTAACAAAAGTATATTAACACAAATAATTAGGAGGCAATATGAAAATACTTCAAACAAACAATTCAAAATTCTTCGCTATAATAATAATTATTATGCTTGGACTTTCCTCTTTAGCAATCTTTGCTCAAGAAAAAGACGAAACAAAATCCAAATTAGACAATGTGAAGGGTAAGATTGAAAAGCTTACGATTAAAGCTGATGGTAAAGATATTGTGTTCGAAGGAAAAGATGCAGAAAAATTAGTCGGCACGTTAAAAGGTAGTACTCACAAAGAGATTATGATTAAAGGTATGGATGGAAAAATAATGAAAATGCACGGGGGCAATGTTGTGATGTTTAGCTCTAAAGAGGATGCAGATGAAAAAGAAGGTGAGAACAAAAAGAATATAAAAGTTGAAGCTAATGACAATGGCAAAAAAGTTACTGTTACAACAATGAAAGACGGCAAAGAAGAAACTAAAATTTATGAAGGTGAAGATGCTGAGAAATTTCTGAAAGAAGAAAATGGGATGAAACATTTTAATATTAAGATTGATAATGATGAAGATATGCAGAAAGGCAATGTAATGTTTTACAAACAAATGGATGGAAATAGTTGTGGATGTTGCTGCTGTGGAGGTAATAAGATGATGATGCGGAGCCATTCTTCTGGTAAAGGTATGAAGCATATGATAATTGAAGAAAAAGAAGATGATGAAACGTCCGATAAAGTTGAAAAAAAAGTTGAGAAGAAAACTAAATAGAATGAACAATAACCAGTAGAATAAAAAGGTGAACTATAAATAGTGGTTCACCTTTTTAGTTTTTTCATATACCAGCTCAAACTTAAAAGGCAAATGAAAGGAGGATTTATATGAAAAAGAACTTTCTAATGTCAACCATATTTGTAATAATGATGTTCTTGGTTACTGCTACTATATATGGACAACAAATATTTGAATTAAGAATCGATCCGTTGTTACTTGTCTCGTTAAAAGAGTGTCGCAACATTTCTAATGACTTAGCCAACGAACTCTTTCCAGGATGGAATTTTCAAAAAACTCCTGTCCTTTTCTATAGACCCAACGTTCAGGATGTGCTTATCAATTTTCCTCGCAAGCCAAAAGGATTTTCAGAATACAAAGGGTTCAATTTATTAGATGGCGAAACGATCTATTTCCGAAATGATACGACTCATTTCAGTATCGATGATCAGAATACATCAAGTGAAATTGATAGCATCCCTATACTTGTTGTTGCAGACCCTTATTCTACAATGCGTAATCAATTACGGGATGTGTTTGAACGATCCAAAGATTTGACAAGTGCTTGGTTAAATAATTGGCAATTTATACCAGATCCTTACTATGAATTAAAAGTGATTTTACACGAGGCGTTTCATGTTTATCAAAACAAATTGGCACCCGAGAAGAGAGCTGATGAAAGTATAGTTTCTAAATATCCGCTTCTTGATCCCGAAAATAATGCACTCTATGTTTTGGAAGGTAACATTCTAAAGGATGCACTCCTCACTTCAAAATTGGAAGCTCGGTTTGAGAAAATTAAAGAATTTGTAGCTGTACGGAGTTTTCGACAGTCGCGTCTTGATAGTAGTTGGGTTAAATATGAAAATTTGAATGAATATGCCGAAGGACTTGCAAAATATGTTGAGTACAAGTTTATGAAACTTGGTGAGGAAATTGAACCGACAAAAGAGATGTACTATCATCAGGGATTCAATGGCTATCGAGGAATTCTTTCGAAGCAATTTCGTAACACAATCGACAATATGGTTAACATCGTCGCCGTCAATGATGACCGCTTTGGAAATAAATTTGGTTCAGGGCCACTCCGTTTCAGATTGTATGATCTTGGTGCATGTCAGGCATTGTTGCTAGATGATGTACTTCCGCACTGGAAGGATAAAATATTTCAAACAAAAGAGTATCTTACCAACTTGCTCACGCAATCAGTGGGACTTACGAAAGAAGAAAACAAGCGGTATCTAGCACTGGCAAAGTTAGAATATAAATATGATGAAGCCTATCGTACCAAGTTGGAATTTGAAAAAGAGGGAAAACAAAAGATTGAAGAGAAAGTCGCTTCGATACTCAAAACAGATAAAACTCTTGTGAGGATTTCTTATGATGGATCAAAATACAAAGCTAGAGTTGCACGATACACACCATTTGGAATTACACAGATCAATAAACAGTCTGCGATATACGAAATGGTACCCATATTGATTCTATTTAAGAAAGGAGTGATGTTGGAGTTCAAACAAACAATTCCGGTACTTGTTGATCAGGAAAAACAACAGATAGTCTTTGCCGTTTCCACTCTACCCTCGAAGTTCAGTATTGATGAAAAGAATAAACTTGATGTCGCTGAGTTCTCCATTACTATTCCAATGGATATTCGATACGAAGGCAACACGGTTCAGATTCAACTCAAATGAAAAATAGCACATGGACCGATAGATTACATTTAGCCGAGAACGAAATCGAACAGTGAGAGGAAAAATCTGAGATGAAAGTAGGCAAGAAATAAAATATTTTATTTCTTTACTGCATAGAAAGGGGAATCCAAAAGATTCCCTTTTTTATTAATGATAACTTCTTCTTTATGTTTTTCAGACCAAACATCTTTTTGTGGTAAATGTTTTTTAGTTTTCTGTTGATTTCAGAAGCAGATAAAATTATTTTTTCAAATAGGAATTCGTGTGTCTATATCTGATTTAACTGAGAGTGCTTCTTAAAAATGATTCCAATATCATCACCAATAAATTTTTAGAAAGGATTAAGAATATACAATAGTATAAAGGAGGCAACATTATGATCTTTTCCTCCGAGTCGGAAGCAAACAATCAATTAATTACATACTTGAAAAATTTAGAATTAAGAATTTCCCGAATTGAGGAAAAACTTAATCTCGAAAATCTTCCTTCAGAAGATAATTTTGAATTACCTTCTTTGATGCCTCAAAATATTTCAGAACGTGCGGATTCGTTAGAAACTCAAATAGGCCAATTCTGGTTTGCTAAAGTTGGAATTGTAATTCTTGCTCTGGGAATTATTTTTCTAATGACTTTTCCGTATCAAAATTTACCTTCTTTTTTTCCAAGTCTTGTCGGATATATTTTAGTCGGATTTCTTTTCTGGTTATCAAATTTTTGGAAAAGTTCGCTACTATTTATTTCTCAATATATTTTTGGTGGGGCGTTACTTCTTTTTTTCTTTTCAACTTTACGTCTTCATTTCTTCTCAATCAATCCAACTGTTGAAAATCAAACAATAGAATTGTTTTTACTGTTGATTATATCGGCGATTCACATTTCTTTTTCTTTTAACAGAAGATCAATATATCTAATGGCTTTTGGAATTGTGCTAATTGCCACTACAGCTTTGATTAGTGATTCATCTTTGTTAATCTTTTTTATTTTGGTTTTAATTAGCGGTTGGTCAGTTTACTTAAAAAGAATTTTTGATTGGGATTCATTCTACACTTATGCAATTATATTAGTCTATTTTACTCATTTAATTTGGTTCATAGGCAATCCAGTCGCAGGCAATAAAATCGCTCTTCAAAGCTCACCGCTAATTAATATTTATTTTCTTCTTTTATACTGTATTATTTATGCATTTGGAAATGTATCTGGTAATAGAGGCGAAAAAGAATCTATTAATTCAGTATTAAATACTTTATTGAATTCGTTCTTCTGTTTTTTTCTGTTATTAATAATGACACTCACTAAATTCAACACCACAATAGCGTTATCTGAGTTAATAGCCTCATGTGTTTTTCTACTCCTCTCAATTATGTTTTATGAAAAGCAAAAAAGTAAATATTCAACTTTCTTTTACGCTATTCTTGGTTACACCGCCTTGAGTGTTGCAATAGTAAATAATTTTTCGAAGCCAGAATACTTTGTGTGGTTAAGCTGGCAGAGTTTAGTTGTTGTAGCTACTGCACTTTGGTTCCGTTCAAAAATTATAATTGTAGCTAACTTTATAATGTATCTGATAATATTCTTTTCCTATTTAGTTTTAGAAGAAAAAATCGGCGCAATTGCACTCGGTTTTGGTATTGTGGCATTAATAAGTGCCCGTATTTTGAATTGGCAAAAAAATAGACTCGATTTAACTACTGATGCGATGAGATTATCTTATCTCGGCGCCGCGTTTTTCATCTTTCCTTATGCACTCTATCACATTGTTCCCAAAGATTATGTTGGACTCTCTTGGACTATTGTTGCGATCGGTTACTATGTAATGAGCATTATTCTTAAGAATAAAAAATACCGGTGGCTGGCGCTTTTAACATTTTTATTAACTGTGGTGTACATTGTATTTGTCGGAACAACAAATTTGGATCCTAGCTACCGTATCATTTCCTTCATGTTTTTGGGAATAGTCTTGTTGGCAATTTCAATTTTATATGCAAAGCGCAAGAAAGGAAGTGAATTAATAAATAATTGAACGGATAGAAATAAATAAAAATACTTAAAGTAAGGCGAGCGTATTCATGAAAAATTTTTTACAAAAAATTCCGGAACAAGTTAAACGGTTGTCTGTACTTTTACTTGTTGTAGTAATTGTTTTTATTGTAGCCACTTCGCTTCTCACTCCAAAAGATTTTGGCCTGGTTGGTCATTATCGTGCAGGTGCTATTCAAAATAATGCTGATAAAAAAATGCAATATGCAGGACAGGAAGTATGTGCCGATTGCCATGATGATATATGGAAAATCAAAAATTCTGGTTATCATAAAAATCTTTCTTGTGAAGTTTGCCATGGACCTTCGCTTAATCATGTTAATGAGCCGGATCAATTCAAGCCGGAAAAACCACGTGATAGAATTTTTTGCCCTGTTTGTCATGAATTTAATCCTTCCCGACCGACAGGTTTTCCACAGATTCTATCAGCATCTCACAATCCGCGAAGAATTTGTGTAACATGCCATAACCCGCACAATCCAACTCCGCCACAGACACCCAAGGAATGTTCGGCGTGTCATGCTGAAATTTCAAGCGCAAAATCAGTTTCGAGCCACATGGATATTCCTTGTACTAAATGTCATGAAGCATCGGAGAAACATAAATTACGCCCGAGAGAATTTTTACCAACCAAACCTGCTAACAGAGAATTTTGCGGTCAATGTCATTCAAAAGATGCTAAAGGCGATGAATTTATTCCAAGGATCAATATGACAACACACGAGCCGAGATATGTTTGCTGGCAATGTCACTATCCACACTTACCGGAGGCACTATAATGGAAAACAAAATAATTAAAACAGATAAAAAAGTTGAGAGAAGAAGTTTTCTAAAAAAAATTGCCATACTTGCTCTTGCACCCATTGCATTTGGTTTTCTTGGCGCTTCCGATAAATTAAAAACTGTAAAAAAATGGATGCTCGAAAACGGTTATATACCAAGCAATCATAAATGGGGAATGGGAATAGATATCAGTAAATGTATCGGGTGCGGCAGATGTGCAGTTGCATGTAAAAATGAAAACAATGTTCCAAAGGAACCGTTCTTTTTCAGAACATGGGTTGAACGTTACAGAATTTATGAAGATGGTGATATACAAGTTGATAGTCCAAATGGTTCTATTGATGGTTTTGAAAATACCCGCACAACAAATAAAAAAATGTTAAGAAGTTTCTTCGTTCCCAAAATTTGTAATCATTGCGATAATCCTCCATGCGTTCAAGTTTGTCCTGTTGGTGCAACATTTAAAGGTGAGGATGGAGTTGTGCTTGTGGATTCAGATTACTGTGTAGGCTGCAGATATTGCATACAAGCTTGTCCTTACGGGGCAAGATTCTTGCATCCAGAAACTCATACTGCCGAGAAATGTACTTTCTGTTATCATAGAATTGTTCAAGATAAATTACCCGCATGCGTTGAAGTGTGCCCGACTCAAGCAAGAGTTTTTGGCGAGCTGAATAAAAAATCAAGTCCGTTAGTACGTTTCTTAAGAATGAATAAAATCGGAATTCTTAAACCGTCACTCAACACAGAACCAAAAGTCTATTATGCTAATTTAGATATGGAGGTAAAATAGAATTGGAAGAGCTCATTCAACATTTAACGCCAATATTAAAAGAAGTATGGGGCTATATTTTTCCAAACGAAATTGAACTCCATTGGGGTATTCTTATAGTATTATATCCATATTTAACAGGATTAGTTGCCGGCGCTTTTATTTTGGCATCGTTAGTGAAAGTATTCAACGTAAAAGAACTTCAACCAACATATCGCTTAGCAATGCTTACAGCCATGGCATTTTTAATAGTTGCACCGCTTCCTTTACTTGCTCATTTAGGCCATCCTGAAAAAGCTTACGAGATTTTGATTACTCCAAACAGCACTTCTGCAATGGCAATGTTCGGATTTGTTTACGCTTGGTATTTGATGGCGGTATTATGTTTGGAAATTTGGTTTGAATATAGAAGGGATATTATTCTTTGGGCGCAGAAAGAAACAGGAATTAAAAAGTGGATTCACAAAATCATTTCTCTCTTTTCAAAAGATATTTCTGAAAAGGCACTCCACTTCGATAAAAAGTGGGTTAAGATTGTTACAATTATAGGAATTCCTTCCGCATTTCTTTTGCACGGTTATGTTGGATTTATCTTTGGTTCAATCAAAGCAAACCCGTGGTGGTCAAGCGTGTTGATGCCAATCGTTTTCCTGTTCTCGGCAATTGTTTCCGGAATTGCAATGGTTTTAATTCTCTACATGATTATAACACCCGTTCGCGGAAAACAATTAGATATTTTGTGCCTGGATAAATTAGCAAGTTATTTATTCTATGTAATGATAATAGATTTTTCTTTGGAAGCATTGGATTTTGTGCATCGTGTTTATGAATCGGAAGAATCCATTAAAATCCTGGCATACCTTGTCTCAAATAAATTATTTATCAGCTTAGTTGTAATTCAACTCTTCATGGGTATGCTTATTCCGCTGGCAATGATTGCACTCATTAAAATTATGAAGTCGCCGCCGGATTTAAAGAAAATGGTTTACTTTATCTCGGCAATTCTTGTACAAGTTGGAATCTTTTCAACCCGCTGGAATATTGTAATTGGCGGGCAATTGTTTTCAAAAAGTTTTAGAGGATTAACCGTTTACAAAATAACTTTTTTCGGGTTGGAAGGATTTTTTGCTTCTGTAATAGTATTTTGTCTTCCGTTTATATTGCTTTATATTCTTACAAAGATTCTTCCGCCATGGGAGGAAGCAAGAAATCAGTAATTAAAAAATTTGAACGGCTAAATAATCAATTGATCATTAAAAATAGAATTAGATATGAAATTGGATAGAAGAAAGTTTTTAAATATGCTTTTGGGATTTGGTGGTATAGGCGGCATTCTCTCTGTTTTTTATCCCATCGTCTCATTTTTAATTCCACCAAAAACTACTGAGCCAAAAGTAAATTCTGTTAAAGCGGGAATGAGTGCTGAATTTCCTACCAATAGTTCCAAGATAATTAAATTCGGTAGAAAACCTGTAATTCTTATTAAGACCGAGGATAATCAATATAAAGCGTTATCTGCCAGCTGCACCCATTTAGATTGCATCGTTCAATATAAGAATGATACCAAACAGATTTGGTGTGCTTGTCATAACGGAATTTATGATCTCAACGGCCGTAATATTTCCGGTCCACCGCCCAGACCTCTGGAAGAATACGAAGTAAAAATAGTTAAGGATGAAATTGTTATTACTAAAGTGGGTTAAAAATGATGAAGAAAATCGGATCAAAATTAATTGATTGGATAGATGAACGGTATGATCTGACTCCGGTACGTAATTTACTTTTACATAAAAAGGTTCCGGAACACAGACACTCTGTTTGGTATTATATGGGAGGCGTAACACTCTTCCTGTTTTTAGTTCAGCTGTTTACCGGGATACTTCTTCTCTTATACTACAGACCAGGTGAAGATAGTGCGTATGAAAGTGTCCGCTTTATAGTTACCGAAGTTAAATTCGGTTGGCTAATAAGAAACGTTCATAGCTGGTCTGCTAATCTTTTAGTTCTCTTTGCGTTCATTCACATGTTCAGCGTATTTTTTTCAAAGGCATATCAAAAGCCAAGGGAGCTAACGTGGGTTACAGGATTTATTATTTTGGTTTTATCACTCGCATTTGGATTTAGCGGTTATTTATTACCATGGAATGAATTAGCATTTTTTGCAACAAAGGTTGGAACAGATATCGTTGGAGTAGTTCCTGTAATTGGAGAACCGCTCAAGATTCTTCTGCGTGGAGGTGACGAAGTTACAGGTGCAACACTTTCAAGATTCTTTGGAATTCATGTTGCGATTCTTCCCGCAATCTTTACATTATTTTTAGTTATGCATTTGTTATTTATTCAGCGGCAGGGAATGCATGAACCGGAACATTTTAAAAACTTGCCGGAAGAAAAGAAAAAATATATTCCGTTTTTCCCGGACTTTGCTTTAAAGGATCTATTGCTATGGGTCGTTGTCTTTAACATTTTGATTTTTTTAGCACTTTATTCTCCGTGGGAATTGGGTAACAAAGCGGATGCATTTGCTTCAGCTCCTTCAGGCATTAGACCCGAATGGTATTTTATGTTCATGTTCCAATCATTAAAACTTTTGCCAGCCCACATTTTATTTCTTGAAGGCGAATTACTGGGCGTATTATTTTTTGGTGTTGCGGGATTTATATGGATGTTAATTCCTTACATAAAAGTTAAGCATAGACCTAATTGGAAAATTCAACTACTAACCTTAATCGGAATTATTATTGTTGCGTTTATCGTGATAATGACAGTCTTAGGTTACATTTTATAGGACAAAATTATGGGAAAGAGATTTTATTATTTTTTGTTATGCACTTTAACTGTTTCATTTCTTTTTGGTTTTGCTTACCCTGAAAAAGAAAATAAAAAAGCAGATCAAAATCAGAAAGTAGATCAATGTTTCGCATGCCATAAAGAGATTGATAATCTTCCAAAAGATTTTTCCGAAAACGACATTCACCGCCACGCAAATCTTTCATGTTCTTCCTGTCACGGCGGGGATCCAAATAGTGACGATCAAGATGTTGCAATGAGCCCATCTAAAGGTTTTGTTGGCGTACCCAAAAGAAAAGACATTCCTAAATTTTGCGGTAAGTGTCATTCCAACATTAATATTATGAGAGTCTATCAACCTAGAATTACAACAGACCAAGTTGAACAATATTATACAAGTGTTCACGGCAAAAAATTATTGGCGGGTGATGAAAATGTTGCCGAATGTTCAAGCTGTCATACTGCGCATTCAATATTATCGGCAAAAGATCCGCGCTCTTCCGTATACGCATTAAATGTTCCGAACACTTGTAATAAATGTCATGGTAATTCTTCATTGATGAGAACTTATAACATTCCTGTAAATCAATTGGAAGAATATTCAAAAAGTGTACATGGCATTGCTTTACTTAAAAATAAAGATATAAGTGCGCCGGCTTGTAATGATTGTCATGGTAATCATGGTGCAACTCCTCCTGGGCTTAAATCAATCTCACATGTATGCGGAACATGTCACGTTAGCAATATGGATTTTTTTAATGCCACAAGAATGGCAAAAGCATTTGAGGAACAAGATTTTCACGGATGCGAACAATGCCACGGAAATCATGGTGTTCAAAAACCAACCGACGAAATGATCGGTGTGGGAAAAGAATCCAAGTGTATTGATTGCCATACTGAAGGTGATAAAGGTTATAAAGTTTCTAAAAATATTCATTTATCACTTATTCAATTGAAAAACGAATACGATGCTGCCAATGCAAAATATTTAGAAGTAAGACAAAAAGGAATGAATGATGTTGAAATTGGGTTCCAGCTTCAAGATGCTAAACAAGCATTAATACAATCCCGAACTTTAATTCATACTTTCGATTCTGTAAAAGTTGGTGCTAAAGTCAAAGAAGGAATTGAATTTTCAAATAAAGCATCTATGTTGGCTCAAAAAGAAATTGACGACTATTCTACCAGAAGAAATGGATTTGCTATAGCTACCATAGCATTTTTAGTTTTTGTTATAGCACTCTATTTTAAGATTAAGGACAAAGAGAAAAAGGCTTCATAACTAGAGAAAATATTTTCCTGCCATTGAAGTGAAATTATTCCAATTATAATAAGTTGGAATTTCATCTCGCACTAATTAATTTTCGGTAGTGTTATCACTTTTATAGCATCAATATATAATTAATATATAAGGCAAGTAATGAAACTAAAATTACCCCATTCAACTCAAAACTGGGTTTCGCTCGTCGGTGCAACTATTGCATTGATCAGTCTCTTTATGATAATCTTTTTATTTGTAATAACCTTTACATCCGGCGGCGGAACGTACTTGGGATTGGTGGTATATATTATTCTTCCCGGATTTCTGGTATTTGGGCTGGTACTAATTCCGGTTGGAATGTTTTTGAAAGTACGGCGTGATAGAAAAAAACATCTTCTTCCTCCTACAGAATGGCCTCAAGTTAATCTAAATGATATTCACCACAGACATGCGTTTTTCATCTTTGCAATTGGTACAACAATTTTTCTTTTTCTAACTGCATTTGGCAGCTACGAAGCGTTTCATTATACGGAGTCGGTTGAATTTTGCGGTAAGCTTTGTCATAGTGTTATGCAACCGGAATATACCGCGTATCAAAATTCTCCCCATGCGAGAGTTGCATGTGTTGATTGCCATGTTGGATCCGGTGCAAATTGGTATGTACGTTCAAAACTATCCGGTATGTATCAGGTTTATGCCGTTACACTTGGAACGGTTCCAAGACCAATTGAAACGCCAATATCAAATTTGCGTCCTGCACGAGAAACTTGCGAACAATGCCATTGGCCTCAAAAATTTTACTCTCGAAAACTTGTTACACAAAAACATTATTTGGCTGATGAAAATAACAGCGAGTGGGATGTTACATTAACGATGAAGATTGGCGCTCCATTAAGTGCATTAGGTTTACAAGAAGGAATTCACTGGCATATAAATCCCAATGTTAAAATCGAATACAAATCTTCGGATAGTAAACGCGATAAAATTCCTTGGGTTAGATACACTAATCTAAAATCGGGCGAGGTGTTTATATATCAAGATAAGAATGAAAGTGTAGACGCTAAATCACTTGATACTATGACAACACGCGTTATGGATTGTATGGATTGCCACAATCGTCCTTCACATAATTATCAACCGCCGGCATTCTTTATTAATAACGCAATCACTTCGGGATCCATTCCAAAAGAACTTCCGTTTATCAAATCTAAAGCAATGGATATTTTAGGTGCCGATTATTCAACAACCGATACAGCAATGATTGTTATTAAAGATAAAATCAATTCATTTTATAAAGAAAAATATCCGGAGATTTACACCAATAAAAAATATTTGGTTGATAGAGCTGTAAACGGAATTCAAGAAGCATACAAGAAAAATATTTTTCCCGAAATGAAAGTTAAATGGAGTGTTTATCCTAACAACATAGGACATATGGAATTTATGGGATGCTTCCGGTGCCATAATGATAATCACGCAACCCCTCAAAATAGATTGATAAAAAAAGATTGTAATCTGTGTCATAGTATAAATGCACAAGGACCGCCTAATAAACTTGAACTTTCTCCGGTTATATCATTTCTACAATTCAAACATCCCGGAACTGAAGCTGGAGATTCTTGGAAGGAAATGGCATGTGCCGAATGCCATACCGGATTAAATCCGTAAGCCAATTTAGAATGGAACGCAGATTTTTTAAGATGGTTATGATTTAATAAGATCATAAGTAATCATAATAGATCATATTAATCTGCGTTCTAATATTTGTTTAGGGTTCTTCACAAATAAGCAAGTCGAATAACTTCTTTTTGTTTCATATATTTAACAATAAATTTCATTGCTTATTCTAATGATCGAGATAATTAATCTTCACAAAAGTTTTGGAAGTAATCACGTCTTACGCGGAATAAATCTAAATATTAAAGAAGGTGAATCCCTTGCAATAATAGGCAGAAGCGGCTGCGGAAAAAGTGTTCTTCTAAAACATATTGTCGGTCTATTATTCCCAGATGAAGGATTTATAAAGTTTGAAGGTAAAATAGTTAATGAACTTGAACGAAAAGAACTTTATGACATCCGCCGCCGGTTTGGATATTTGTTTCAGGGCGGGGCTCTTTTTGATTCTATGTCCGTTGAAGAAAATGTTGCTCTTGCTTTAGTGGAAAATAATTTTGGCTATTCTAAAGAAAAAATTCATACAATAGTTGCAGAAAAACTTGAGCTTGTTGGTTTACCGGGAACACAAAAACTAAAACCGTCGGAACTTTCCGGAGGAATGAAAAAACGCGTTGGACTTGCGCGTGCACTTGTAACAAATCCGGATTATATTTTGTATGATGAACCAACAACGGGACTTGATCCGATAATGTCGGATTCCATTGACGAATTGATCAAATCATTAAATGAAAAGCTTAATGTAACTTCCATAATAGTAACACATGATATGTTTAGCGTAAAAAATACAGCAGATAAAATTGCAATGATGCACGAAGGTAAAATATATTTTGCTGGAACTTACGATGAAGTACTCAGCAGTAAAGATGTAGTAGTACAAAAATTCATTCAGCGTACAGGCTTTTAATGGCAAAAAGCAGAATAAAATATATTTGTTCGAATTGCGGTCATGAATCATTAAGATGGCTTGGTAAATGTCCTACGTGTGATAGCTGGAATACCTTTACTGAAGAATTGATCGAAGAAAAAAAAGGCAGCAAAAAAAAATACAGCGGCGAATTAAATATTTCAAAATTGAACACAATCACTGAACAAAACGAAGAAAGAATAAAAACCAATATAGTTGAGTTTGACCGCGTACTTGGCGGAGGATTAATGCCCGGTTCAGTCGTGCTGCTTGGTGGTGATCCGGGAATTGGTAAATCCACTTTAGTTATGCAGGCGGCGGCCAAAATTAACAGCGATGTTCTATATGTAACAGGTGAAGAATCTGCTAATCAAATAAATCTCCGCGCAAAAAGATTGAAATTGCATTCCGACCTGCCTGCCGGCGAGGCAGGAAAAATTTCTGTTCTAACTGAAACAGATCTTGATATTATCTTGAATGCAATTGAAAAATATACTCCCGAAGTCGTGATAGTTGATTCAATTCAAACAACATATAAACCGGATTTTGATAACCCGCCGGGAACAATAACTCAAATCCGTGAATGCACTTCAGAATTGATGCAGCTTGCTAAGAAAAAACATTGTGCTATGATTCTTGTAGGACATGTTACAAAAGACGGTGCGATCGCCGGACCAAAAGTTCTCGAGCATATCGTTGACACTGTCTTGCAGTTCGAAGGAGAACGGAGTTATTCGTATAGAATATTACGGGCACAGAAAAACAGATTTGGAAGCACAAACGAGATCGGCATTTTTGAAATGCATGACGACGGTTTGCATGAAGTTAAAAATCCGAGTGAAATATTTTTAAGCGAGCGTGAAAAAGAAATTACAGGCTCAGTTGTTACTTCCAGTATTGAAGGCACTCGCCCGATTCTTCTAGAAGTGCAGGCTCTTGTAACACCTTCTTCTTATGGAAATCCTCAGCGCGTTGCAACGGGATTTGATTACCGCAGACTTTCAATATTGCTGGCTGTGTTGGAAAAAAGAGCCAACCTTCGGTTATCTGCACAAAATGTTTTTCTAAACATAGCAGGCGGAATAAGGATAGACGAACCGGCAGTTGATCTTGCTGTTTGCTGTGCGATTACTTCCAATTTTACAAATAAGTTTGCAAAGAATGATACTGTTGTTATCGGTGAGGTTGGTCTTGGTGGTGAAGTAAGAAGTGTAAGTAATATTGATAAAAGAATTCAAGAAGCCGCAAAACTTGGTTTCAAGAAAGTTGTTGTCCCCTCCAATAATTATAAGTCCATCAAGACTAAAAACTCTATAGAGATTATTCCGATTGAAAATCTTCCTTCTGCTATAAAAGAAATACTTTCTTAAATCTATAAAGTTTTTTTTGATTAACAGAATAAATTAATATTGCTCATATTCTTATTGCTAAATAAACTACTTTCAGTTAATTTTTTTGTAACATTATCTAATTATATCTGAAGAGTTGTTCGGTTTAATTTTGATTTGAATGTCATTAAAAACATAAATCCGAGTAAAAAGTAACTAAACCGATTGACCGTTATGCTATCTTTTAAACAGATATATCAAGAAATAAAAACACGTAAACTTCGTAAAACACTAATAATTTATATTACTTCCGGTATCACCGCACTTGGTGCAGTAAATCTCTTTTCGGGAGTTTATCACCTTCCTATGGTTCTGTTTGATTGTGTCCTATCTGTAATTATCTGTGGCATTCCATCTGTAATAGTATATGCATGGCATCATAATTTAGGAGATAAACAAAAAATTCAGAAAAAAGAATTTATTATTTATTCTATTTCACTGCTGGTTACTGTTGTAATAATTGTGTTGATAACGGGTCTAAGCGGGGCACGGCTTCTTCCCGGCGATGCAAAGACTATTGCGGTTCTTCCGTTCGAAAATCTTAGCGGCAATAAAGAAGATGAATATTTCAGTGATGGTATCATGGAAGATATTCTTACACAACTATCAAAGATTAGTGATCTGAGGGTAATTTCGCGTACGTCTATGATGCAATACAAAAATACAAAGAAGAACTTACGTCAGATCGGCGAAGAACTTAACGTTGCAACAATACTGGAAGGAAGTGTCCGCCGCGAGGACAACAGGATAAGAATTGTAGGTCAGCTGATAGATGCAAGAAAAGATGAACATATCTGGGCTGAAACATACGACCGTGAATTGAAAGATGTTTTTGCAATTCAAACCGAAGTGGCGAAAAATATTGCTGCGTCTTTACAAGCTATTCTCTCGCCAAAAGAACTCGAGCAAATTGAAAATAAAAGTACTGCTAATTTAGATGCATATACATTCTATCTTAGAGGACGTGATTATTTTTATCATTATACAAGTCAAGACAATGAAAAAGCGATCGAACTTTTTAAAAGTGCTCTTAAGCTCGACCCAAATTACGCTTTAGCGTACGCCGGTTTAGCAGGCGCTTACGGCAGAAAACAATATTATGACAATACCCAAGAATGGATTGACTCGGCGTTAACACTTGGCAACAAAGCAATTTCAATCAACCCCGATCTTGCAGAGGGATACAAGGCTTTGGGCGATGCATATACAAGTAAAGGGAATAATCCGGCGGCTTTAACACAATATGTAAAAGCTGTTGAACTGAATCCCAATTATGGAGCCGCCATCGCAAACGTAGGGTATATATATTATCAGTATGGTTCATTTGATGAAGCGCTGAAGTGGACCAAGAAAGCTGTTGTTAGAGACCCCGGATTCGCCCGGTGGTCTTCAAATGTAGGGTTGCAATATTTCAGCTTAGGTTATGATAGTCTTGCAACGGTCTGGCTGAATAAAGCGTTAATACTTCAACCTGAATTCTTTTTTCCAAACATTGTTTTAGCTTATGTAGATTTATATGCAAACCGGTTTGATGCAGCGCGGTTACGTATTAATAAATTACTTTCTAATTATTCTAATGTTCCCGCAGTATCTGAAACAGCAGGTGATATTGAGCTTGTTTCTGGAAATTTTAAATTGGCAAAACAATATTATGAGAATACGGCAAAGCTTACATCATTAATGAGTGCTGCAGGAATTAAGCTCTCATACGTACTTATAAAGTTAGACCAATTGGCAGAAGCTCAAAAGATACTCCGTAATTATCTTACTCCGGACACTGAAGATCCGAGTCAATTTTCTGACGGAAGTATGACTTATTATACAGCAGTGGCGTATTGTCTATCTCAAAGAAATCAGATGGCGCTTAAATTTCTTCAGAGATCACTTGAACTCGGATTCCGGGAGTACCGATGGGCTTTGATTGATCCATTAATGACGTCGCTTAGGAATGATGAAAAATATAAATCAATGATAAACGCACTAAAATCTAAAATCACGGCGATGCGCAACCGTGTGAAAGCGGAGAACTTATAAATAATCTAATCCTATTAAACAATTAGTCTAACAGTTATACTTTTTAAGTATTTGTTTTCTCATCATGTTCCGCCATCAAGCGAAAAATTTATTTATTATATTTCAATTAGAAGGTCAAATGTAAAATGCAAATAGAATATCAAATAGAAAATGAATTAAGTATAGATGAATTTATTGATTGTCTTGTTGATTCAACTCTTGGTGAACGGCGTCCTGTTGATAACCATGAAAGAATTTCTAAGATGTTAGAGCATGCAAACTTGATTGTCACTGCAAGAGATAATGGATTGCTTGTTGGTGTATCACGGTCGCTTACGGATTTTTCTTTTTGTACATATCTTTCCGATTTGGCTGTTAGAAAGAATTATCAAAAACTTGGAATTGGCAAAGAATTAATAAGGCGGACAAAACTTGAGAGCGGCGAAGCAAAACTAATTCTTCTTTCGGCACCGGCTGCAATTGAATATTATCCTAAAATTGGAATGACAAAACATAACTACTGTTATTTACTGAATGATATTAACGAGTTGAAATGAAACCTAAGCTTGCACTACTGCTTAGAATTATGTTGGGCGGAGTGTTTCTTTTCTCGGCATACACAAAATTTATTTCTCCCGGTTTAACAGAAATAATTTTAATTGATCACGGAATTGTTTCCGCGCGCGACACAGCCGCTCTAATTGTTCGGTTATTAATAGGTTTTGAATTTGCATTAGGTATTCTATTAATATTGCCATACTCCTTAAAAACAATTGTAATTCCCTCTGTGATTCTCTTCTTAATTATTTTCAGCGGATATTTAGTCTACACCGGATTCATTTTAAAAGATACACAAAACTGCGGATGCTTTGGCGAAATGATAAAAATGTCTCCGATTGAATCTATAGTAAAAAATATTGTACTAATCTTTTTTCTTGTTTTACTTTTGAAGTTATCAAATGAAAAGAAGAATTATTTTGTAACATCCACCGTGGCAATACTCTGTGTGGCTTTGGTTTTTGTATTCCTTCCGATTAATTCTCAGAAAGAATTTAAATTTACCATCTACACGAACTTTGAAGGAGAGGGAAGGGTAGATTTATCAAACGGTGAAAAGCTGTTGGTGATATTAAATTTAGAATGCGATCACTGTCAAGCACTTGCAAAAGAATTATCCGAAATAAAAAATCAGCCCGACAAACTCCCTCCGTTATATGCTCTTCTCTTTAAGGAGGGAAGTGTTACTGTTGACTCATTTAAAACGATGACCAAATTTAATTTCCCGTACCACATGATTGATATGAATGCGTTTCTCAATTTGATCGGGCAATCTCCACCAAGAATATATTGGTTAAAAAATGGAAAGATAAAAGAAATTTGGGACGAAAATTTTCAAAAAAAAATATCACAAAATTTTTTCAGCAGATAAAATCATTTTAGTGCTCAAGCCAATTGTTCATAATTTGCTTACCATGTTTGGTCATAATTGATTCCGGATGGAACTGAACGCCTTTCACATCATATTCAATATGAGAGAGAGACATTATAACCCCGTCTGCACTTTCCGAGGTGATCTTTAAGCAATCCGGAAAATTATTTTTAGAGACGGCCCATGAGTGGTACAAACCAGCATCAAAATTTCGCGGGATACTATTGAACAAATAATCATTAGAATCTTTTACATTCACATTGGTTGAAATACCGTGACAGACTTCAGAAAAGTTATAAAGATTTCCGCCAAACACTTCGGCAATTGCTTGATGGCCGAGGCAAATCCCCAATATACTTTTCGACGGTGCAAATTGTTTGATCACTTTCTTCACGAGTCCGGCTTGCGCGGGAATTCCGGGTCCCGGAGAGATTAATATTTTTGAATATTTATTAACCTTATCAAAAGTAACCTCATCATTTTTTACAATTGTATAGTCATAATGAAATTCTTCAACGATTTGGCGTAAATTATAAGTGAAAGAATCGTAATTATCTATTATTAATATTTTGCTATTCATTATCTTTAATATATGAAGATTAACAAATCACATGCAGAAAAAATAATGAACGAACTTGGGAAAAATAAAATTCCCTTTCTATTCATTATTGATTTTGATATGCTCGAACCGCAAGTTATTAAACTGAACGAAGTCAATCAGTCGGAGATTTTATTTAATATTAACGGGAAGAAAAATTACGAAGTAAAAGCACTACCACACAAAGAAATTCAATTTGAAAAATATCCGGTTCCGTTCGAAATATATAAAAAATCTTTCGGCCAGGTGTTAAAACAAATTCGAGACGGCAACACATATCTTCTAAATTTGACTTTCCCGACGAACATTAAAACAAATTTAACGCTTAGAGAGATATTTTTACTAAGTAATGCAAAATATAAATTGTTTTATAAAAATAAGTTTGTTGTATTCTCACCGGAATCATTTGTAAAAATAGAAGGTAACACTATTTCATCATATCCTATGAAGGGAACAATAGACAGTTCGATTTCTAATGCTGAAGAAGTTATTCTTAATGATAAAAAGGAAACTGCCGAACATAATACAATTGTAGATTTGATTAGGAACGATCTAAGTATGATAGCAAGTGACGTTCAAGTTGAAAAATACCGTTATGTAGAAAAAATAATTACGAATAATAAATCCTTGTTACAGGTAAGCTCTAAAATAACAGGAACATTGGGAAATAATTACAATGCAAAAATTGGTGAAATAATATTTTCCTTACTTCCGGCCGGTTCAATAAGCGGCGCACCAAAGAGAAAAACGGTTGAGATCATAAAAGAAGCGGAAATTTATCAAAGAGGTTTTTACACCGGCATTTTCGGGTACTATGACGGTTCGGTTCTAGATAGCGCTGTTATGATACGGTTCATTGAAAACGAAGACGGCAAATATTTTTATAAAAGCGGCGGCGGAATTACTTTTATGAGTAATATCGAATCCGAATACCAAGAATTAATAGATAAAGTTTATGTCCCGATTAGTTGAAAGTATAAAAGCATACAATAAGAAATTGTACAATATTGAATACCATAATATTCGAATGAATAATTCTCGTGCAGAGCTTTTTAATTCAAAGGACCAAATTGATCTTAGCAAAATTATTTTCCCGCCGGATGATTTATCAAATGGACTTTATAAATGCAGAGTTATTTATTCAGAAAAAATTGTTAGTGTAGATTTTCAGAAATACAAAAAAAAGAAAATCAGCTCGCTGCAAATAGTGTATGATAATGAAATGTCATATTCTCATAAATTTGAAGACAGAACAAAATTTAAAAAGCATCTTAGAAAATCTAAAACGGACGAAATATTAATCATCAAAAACGAATTAGTTACAGACACAAGTTTTTCAAATGTTGTCTTTTTTGACGGGGCAAAATATTTCACTCCTTCATCACCATTGCTTAAGGGAACCAAAAGAGCAAGACTTATTACCGAGGGTATTATTCAAGAAGAAGAAATTAGATTAACGGATATAGACAAGTTCAAGTTTGTTTATTTGGTAAATGCTTTATTGAATTTAAGCGAGGGGAATAAAATTCCGATTGAAAATATTATTTTCTAATGTGTAAAAACCCCGATTTGATCGGGGTTTTTAACATATAAACTAAAATTTAATTTTCTTTTCGACATCAGCGGCTACTTCGGGAGAAACTAATATTCTGCCGCATGACTCGCATGAAAATAATCTTTTACTTGATTTGATTTCCAGTTGTCTTTGGGGAGGAACAACATTATGGCATCCGGAACATGCGGCTCTAATAATTGTGACTACAGCTTTTCCGCCTAGTGCTTTACGGATTCTGCTGTAAGTATTATAATCCGGTTTGCGGACCTTAGCAGCAACTTTATCACGTTTATCTTTTAACCGGGCTTCTTCGCGCTCATTAGCTTTGATGATTTGTTTAAGCTCAGTTTCTTTTTCTTTTAAATCTTTTGAAAGTGTATCAAGCTGCGGTTCAATTTCATTAATTTCTTTTTTCAATTTTTGCACAAGATCTTCAAGCGCAGAACTTTCCGCCTCAAGTTTTGTAATCTGCTCTTCGCTATGATCAATCTCTTTTGTAAGAGCATCGTACTCTTTATTATTACGCACCTGATAAAGCTGGGATTTAAATTTTTTCAGATTTGCTTTCATGCGGTCAACGTCATCATCATTTTGTTTTCGTTTACTGAGAGAGCTTTTCTTTTCAGCTTCTTTCGTTTCAATTTGCTCTTCAATAGCATTAATCTGAAACTTTAGATCGTTAACAGCTGCAGGAAGATCGCCGCGTAATTCTTCAAGTTCATCGAGCTGGTTATCAATCAACTGAAGTTCGTAGAGAATGGAGAGTTTTTCTAACAATTTAGACTCCTTATTGTTTATAAAATTTTACCGGGTTCGTAGTCCCAGAATATTTTAAAACTTTTATTTCCTCGCTTTGAGAGGTAAACTTATTAATCACCCGCTGAACTGCTTGAAGTGATATGATTTCGGTCTCATAATGGCCGGCATCTATCAATAAAATTTTTCTTTCAGAATCTTGAAACGTATGATATTTTATATCGGCTGTAACAAATGCATCGGCACCTTCTGCTATCGCTCGTTCTAAAAGTTCGGAACCAGATCCTCCGCAAACCGCCACTTTCTTAATTTTTTTTATTTCCCCTTCGCAGAATTTAAGTGCTTTAGTTTTTAACGATTTTGAAACGAAGGATAGAAATTTATTTTCGTTCATTTCGCTTTCTAATTCGCCGATTGTTCCGGCGCCAAAATTCACATTTTTATTTTTAAGAGGATAAATATCATAGGCCGGTTCCTCATAAGGGTGGGTCTTTAACATTGCAGAGATTACATTATTTAATTTCCATGAATCAACTAAAACTTCCAGCCGTATTTCATTCACATTTTCAAAGTTATTTTTCTTCCCAACAGAAGGATTAGATTTTTCAGAACCCCTAAAAGTCCCTTCTCCGGTAGATCTGAAACTGCAGTTTTCATATTCTCCAATTATTCCTCCGCCTGCTGTAAATATTGCATTAGAGATTTTTTCTAAATCGGAAGCAGGGATAAACATAACAATCTTGAATTGATTGGAATTTTGATTTTCTAAAAACCGGATATTTTTCAATTTTAAGATTTTTGCAAGTTCGAATGACACACCGTCTTTTATGGAATCGAAATTTGTATGAGCAGAATAAACGCTGATGTTGTGCTTAAATAATTTTTCGATCAGTTTTGATAAAGAGTTATTTTCGGTATCTAATTTTTTTATCGGTTTGAAAATGAGAGGATGGTGAGTGAATATAAAGTTACATTTTTTTTGAAGGGCTTCTTTTAGGACTTCATCATTAAGCTCAAGACAGAGCATGATGTTTTTGATCTTTTGCCTTCTTGAGCCAATTTGAAGTCCAACGTTGTCCTTCTCCCAAGCGGCTCCGGGCGGGGCCCAATCATCCAGATATTTTGTCAATTCTCCAACAATCATATATAAAAAAAATGCACTCATGATATTGTGAGTGCATTTGGTAATCAGAAACTTCTATTTGTAAGTTCTGTTGTCTTTCTTCTGCCTGATTTGATTAAAAATTTTCTCATATTTGCTCACAAAATATACCATAAACGATTATCAGATTCAAACTAATATACAATATCAAATTTTAACCGGTTCCACCCAGCGTCCCTTTTCACGAATAATATCAATTAATTCATCTACGGCATTATCCGAATTAACATTTCTTCTAACGATTTCTTTTCCCTGGTATAAAGTAATTTTATTGGGACCGGAACCAACATAACCAAAATCTGCATCGGCCATTTCTCCCGGTCCGTTTACAATGCACCCCATAATTGCAATTTTAACTCCCTTTAAATGTTCAGTACGTTTGCGGATTTTATTTGTTACCTCAACCAGATCAAATAAAGTTCTTCCGCAGGAAGGACACGCAATATACTCCGTTTTAGAAATTCTTGTCCTTGCTGCCTGAAGAATTCCAAAACAAGTTCTGTTAATAAATTCTTTTTCAAAATAATTTTTCGATAGATCATTCCCTGTTAACCAAACACCGTCTCCAAAGCCGTCAATTAGCAAAGCACCAAAATCTGTTGATGCATTTAATCGGAAATTATCACGATCTATCTTTTCATATGACCGTTTTATGACAACCGGATTTTTTATGTTCCTAAGCATCAACTCAAAAAAGACACGGCGCTGTTCAGCCATTCCATGAATATTGTTTGTAGATAAAATTAGAACAACGGTTTGGTCTTTTACTATTACCGAAAGCATATCGCTGAAAGCTGACTGCTGATTCGTTTCAACAAAATTTAGAACAAATGATTTGTTCTCAGCTGACTTGTAATGTTTAATTGAAGTAAAAAGTGGAAATCCTTTTGTTCGGTCGGAAAGTGATAACCATTTTTCATACTTGTAAATTAATTTTAGGGATGTTGGTGGTTCAAAAACTAAATCGTTACTTCCTAAAAATAAAAAATCGCTTGCCTGATCAATCATATTCCACTTATCTGTTAGCTGGTCGTAGCTATATCCGACTTGCTCTAAATCTTTGTAGTTGATATTTTTTTCTTTACTAAAATCTGAAATTACTTTCGGAACAGTTGTACCGCCGATTCCTGCAATCTCAAATGTTTCTCTTCGATAATATGTGTATAGATCTTTAGGTGATTCATCAATCGAAATTATTGGCGAATGTTTTTCCCTTCCTTTATATCTCTGTGCTAGCGAAATTGCAACCGGCACTTCAAATTCCGGTTCTTCGGTTAATGAAACACGGATAGTATCACCGATTCCGTCTTCGAGCAATGTTCCGATTCCAAGAGCAGATTTAATTCTTCCGTCTTCGCCATCACCTGCTTCAGTAACACCAAGATGCAACGGATAATTCATGTTTTCAGATTCCATCCTTTGTATAAGTAAACGGTATGCTTGAACCATTACCTGTGGATTACTGGACTTCATTGATAAAACAATGTTATGATAATCCAAGTCTTCACAGATACTTAAAAATTCTAAAGCAGATTCAACCATTCCATGCGGAGTATCTCCGTAACGGCTCATAATTCGATCGGATAACGAACCGTGATTAGTCCCGATACGCATTGCGGTTCCGTACTCTTTGCAAATCATTACAAGAGGTGAAAACTTTTCTCTAATTCGATCAAGCTCGGAATCATATTCTGCATCCGTGTATTCAATTACTTGGAATTTCTTTTTGTCTGCATAATTTCCGGGGTTCACTCTTACTTTTTCAACAATTCGTGCAGCAAGTTCTGCCGCGTTGGGGGTGAAATGAATATCGGCAATCAACGGTGTTTTATATCCGCGCTTACATAATTCATTTTTGATGTTGCGAAGATTTTCCGCTTCGTTAATACTTGGTGCGGTAATGCGAACATACTCGCAGCCTGCTTTTATCATTCTAATAGATTGTTCAACCGTTGCAATAGTATTCATCGTATCGGTTGTTGTCATGGATTGTATTCGTATCGGATTGTTTGCACCAAGCGGGATATCGCCTATAAAAACTTTGCGGGTTTTGTAGCGGGAATATTGAGTTAAACTGTTACAATATTTCTTGATGGATTCGATCATCTTCAAATTACTAATTCTAGAGACTCGATTAATCTGTAGAGACTTGATTAATCAAGTCTCTACAGATAAACATTTTGAATAAAATATTAGTTCTATGAGGAAATTAATTTTTCGCAAGTTCGTATAAAAATGTTTTGATAAACTCAGATGCGGCTGGAGGATTTTGTGCTGTAATAATATTTTTCTTAATAACAACAGGTACATCTTTATAATCAACACCTTGTTTTTCAAGTTCCTTTCTGTCATCAGAATGACAAGTGGCACATTCGAAAAGCACCCCGGCTTTAGCTAAAATAATTACTGCGCTGCAAATGGCGCCAACCGGTTTTTTACTTTTAGAAAATTTTTGAACTATTGATTGTAAAATGGGATCATTCCAATAACTTCTCATTCCGCTGCCACCCGTAAGTATCAATCCGGCAAAGTTACTTTCGTGAATGTTATAAAGCTGGACATCATTTTTGACTTTTAAGCCGTTTGAACCGACACAGAGTGAATATGAATCCGATGCGATAAATACTTTTATTTCAGCTCTTTCAAGAGCATTTGTAATCATTAGATATTCTTCTTCGTTGAATTTTTGCGCCGGAAGGATAAGCAATACACTTTTCTTAATCAAAAATTTAACTCTTTCTTGTTTCGGTAATAAAAATACAAATATAAATTTTGATGGGCAATCTTCATGAAGTTTGGTTTGATGTAATAAATTTCTAATTTCGTTATATAAAGTTTACTACGAAGGCAAAAACTTACTAACATGCGAATTCCCGAACAAAAGATTGAAGAAATAAGAAACGCCGCAGATATTGTTGACATTATCTCAGGTCATGTTCATTTGCGGAAGCGCGGGAAAAACTTCGTTGGGTTATGTCCGTTTCATCAGGAAAAAACACCGTCCTTTACTGTAAGTGAAGACAAACAGATTTATCATTGTTTCGGCTGCGGTGCAGGAGGAAATGTTTTTAAGTTCTTAATGGAATTCAAAAATATTTCTTTTGTTGAAGCCGTTGAAGAGATAGCCGAACATCTTGGAATCAAGATTGATTATGAAAGTCATCCTTCCGATGCACAACAGAATGAGCTTGAGGAGTTATATGAATTAAATGTTTTAGCCGCAAGGTTCTTCTCGGATAACTTATTAAAAAGTACAGACGGCGAAGAAGCACGGGAGTATTTAAAAAGAAGAAACATCAAACAGCCAACTCAAAAAACTTTTGGAATTGGTTACGCTCCCTACGGATGGGATAATTTTCTTGCACATGCGAAAGAGAATAAAGTTGATCTCACCAAAGCAAAACTTCTCGGACTGATTGACATCAATGATAAAGGCGAGTATTACGATAAATTCCGCGGACGTATAATGTTTCCGATATTCTCTCCAAACGGAAGAGTAATTGCGTTCGGCGGACGTATTTTAGAGAATCAAGAGAATGCAGCCAAATATCTTAACTCACCTGAATCACAAATTTATTCTAAGAGACGATCTTTGTACGGATTGTTCCACTCAAAAGACGATATAAGAAAATTAGACCGTGCAATTCTTGTTGAGGGATACATGGATTTGATTTCACTATATCAAGCCGGAGTAAAAAATGTAGTTGCATCTTCAGGAACATCTTTAACAGAAGAGCAGGTTCAGCTTCTGTCCCGATTCACAAAAAATATTATAATTCTTTTTGACGCAGATCCTGCTGGTCAGAAAGCTTCGCTTAGAAGTATTGAAATTCTACTGAAGCAAGATTTTGAAGTAAAGGTTATTGCATTACCAAAAGGCGAGGATCCGGATTCATATATCATTAAGTATGGTAGAGAAAAATTTGAAGAAGAAGTATCGCATGCAAATAACTTTTTAGAATATCAAACTGCACAGTTTGAAGAGCAAGGATTGTTTGAAGACCCGGCGGAAATGACAAAAGCAATACGTGAGCTTGTAAACACATTAGCTTTGGTTGGTGATGAACTTAAAAGGAATCTTTTAATGAAATCAATCGCAAAGCGGTTTAACTTACGTGAAAAATTAATTGAATCGGAGCTCAATACATTTTTACAGCAGCAAAAAGAAAGAAGAGTTGTTTCAACTGTTCGTCCGGAACAGAGAAGTACGGATGAACAAACTCAATCACAGCTTGCATTAGCTTCAAAATCTATAGACGAAAATCCCTACGAGAAGGAATTGATCCGCCTCCTTTATAGCGGTGAAGAAGAAATTATTTCCCACATTCTCGATAAGATTTCCATCGAAAATTATAATAATCATAGTTTAAGAAAACTTGCCGGAATAGTTCAAGACGGATTCAATGAACAGAAAATTTCCCCGGCTTATTTAATTGATAAGATCGAAGACGAAGATTTACAAGAATTTATTTTTGAATTAACTCTTGCCGATGAATCAATTAGTAAAAAGTGGGACGAACTTTCTTACAATGGAAAAATTGAAAAAGATTCACTGGATCATGCACTTGAAACAATAAAAAATTTTCTTCTATTTCAAATTGATCAACAAATCAAACTGAACAACCAATTTATTACAGATTCCAAAGATGAACGGCTGCATTTGGAAATGATGAAACGGAATCAAGAACTGCAAGACGAAAAAAAATCACTTCTCGGTTCCAAAAACAAGTAAATATGAATTAAAAATGCTATATAACCAATCGCTTTATGAAATTAATACACGTGTCTGGCTCCGAAGATTCGATCAAGGAATTATTAAATCAACCTTGAACGATGTTCCTAATTCTTACTGGGATGATCTCGCTAAAAAAGGAATTGATTACATATGGTTAATGGGTATCTGGAAAACATGTAATTCTGTAATTGAGAGATGTTGTTTTGAAGAGGGATTAAAAAAAAGTTACGACCGTGCGTTAAAAGGATGGAAATCCGAAGATGTAATCGGCTCACCTTATGCAATAGATATTTACGAAATCAATCCTGAACTTGGCAACCATAAATCCCTGCTTGAGTTAAAATCATGCTTGAATAAAAAGGGAATGAAATTGATTCTCGATTTCGTCCCTAATCATTTTAGTGCGGATAGCAGATTAATTAAAACTAATCCGGGCATTTTTATTTCTGTTGATAAAGAACTTTTCAAACGCGACCCGCACACATATTATCAACCGACACAAAATGAAGAAAAATATTTTGCACACGGCCGCGACCCCTTTTTCCCGGCTTGGCAGGATACAATCCAGATAAATATTTTCAGCAAAGAAGCAAGAAAATTTCTCATAGACACGTTGCTTTCTTTAGCAAAAATATGCGACGGTGTCCGCTGCGATATGTCCATGCTTTTACTCAACAATGTTTTCAATAATACTTGGGGCGGAGTTTTAGGTAAAAACGGTTTTGATAAACATAAATCGGAATTCTGGACGGAAGCGATTTCAGAAGTAAAAAATGAAAGGGCGGATTTCCTTTTTATAGCAGAAGCATATTGGGATCTTGAATATGATCTTCAACAAACCGGATTCGATTTTACTTACGATAAGAAATTGACGGACCGCTTAAAATTTGCACCCGTGAAGGAAATTCACGATCATCTTCTTGCTGAAAACGATTATCAAAAAAAATCATTACGGTTTATTGAAAACCATGATGAAGAACGGGCTATTACTGTTTTAGGAAAGGAGAAATCAAAAGCTGCTGCTGTAATTATAAGCACTATTCAGGGATTGCGTTTTTATAATGATGGACAATTCGAAGGAAGAAAAATAAAACTCCCTGTGCAGCTTGGAAGAGAACCGGAAGAACAACCGAACGCCGAGCTAAAATATTTTTACAATAAGCTATTAATTATCACATCACATGAAATATTTAGTAGGGGAAAGTGGACCCTATTAGAACCGGAACCGTCTTTGGACATTAACACAACATTTATAAATATCTTTTCGTGGAGTTGGTCCTTTAAGGACGAGAAACGTCTTGTGGTTGTAAATTATTCAGAAACGATTTCAACTTGCAGGATAAAATTAGATGTGCGAGGTTATCAGGAAGATTTATCGCTAAAGGATTTATTGAATGATCAGTCATATATGCGATCTGCAGAGGAAGTTTACAACAGCGGTTTGTACATCGAATTAAAACCCTTCCAATCACACATCTTTACTTATTAAAAATTTTAGTGCACTTTTAACATATCCTGTATTATTGGTTTTAATCCTGCAAAAACAAGTTCAACAGCAATAACCATTAATATTAATCCCATTATTCTTGTTAATACTTTATTGCCGCTGTCCCCTAAAAACTTTAACAGTCTTCTACTTGTTATAAGAATTATATATGTTAATAATAATACAACAACAATTACGGAAAGCAGAATTAACTTTTCTGTCGCACCAACTGCATCATTATAAAGAACCATCGTCATTGTAATGGAACCTGGTCCGCAAATTATTGGAATACCCAGCGGGGTGATTGCAAAATCATTTACAAACTCTGAAAAATTTTGGCCCTCTTCTTTAATGCGAGCAATTTTTCCTTGAAGCATATCATAACCGGACATAAAAAACAAAATTCCGCCCACAATTCGCAGACCGTTAACCGAGATGTGAAAGAAATCAAAAATAAAATTACCTGCTAAAGCAATTACAACCATTATTATAAAAGCTGTTAACACTCCTTTAAATGCAATCTTGTGCACTTCTTTGTTGTTCATTTTGGCGGTGATGGAGCTGAAAAGCGGAATTATTCCAAACGGAGTAACCATTGTAAACAGAGATGTAAATGCAAGCAATGTGAATTGAAAAATCCTATCCATAATGTTTAACCTTCATTCAAAATTTGTTTAAATGTATCTTGAATTAGATTCCAAGCTAATTCAACATGTTTTTCTTCGGTTCGTAAACCGGAGATAACTAGCCGTATCGTGAATTTCCCGTTCAATTTTGTGTGAGTAATAAAAACTTTTCCGGTTGAATTTACTGTATTCATTAATTTTTCATTTAACTTATTTAGTTTTTGCTCATCATTCCATTTATTTGGCTTAGCTCTAAAACAAACTGTGCTGAATGGTGTCGGCGCAACTCTTTCAAATTGTGGATTCTCATCAATCCATTTTGCAAAAAGTTGTCCGAGACGGATGTGCTCTCTCAGTCTTGCTTGCAATCCCTCAATGCCAAAATACCTTAGCACAAACCAGAATTTTAATGATCTGAATCTGCGCCCCAGCTGTATTCCGTAATCCATATTATTATTTACGGATGTATCTTCGGCGGTTTTCAAATATTCGGCTGTAAGTGAAAATGCCCGCTTAAGAATTTCCGGTTTGCGTGTATATAATATGCTTAAATCAATTGGAACAAAAAGCCACTTGTGTGGATTTACAACAAACGAATCAACTTGTTCAACACCCTTAAAATGTTTTTTCATTTCAGGCAGCATTGCAGTAACACCGGCATGTGCTGCATCAACGTGAAGCCAAATTTTTTCCCGTGCGCATGTTTTTGCAATTTCTTCAACAGGATCAACGCTTGTTGTAGATGTTGTTCCAATTGTTGCAACAACACAAAACGGAACGCAGCCATTTGCACGATCTTCTTGAATTGCTTTTTCTAACTCCGATGTAATCATTTTGAATTCCGAATCAACAGGAATTTTTCTAATTCCGTCTAAACCAATTCCGAGTGCTAAAGCCCCTTTATCTATTGAGTTATGTGCTTGTTCAGAGCAATACAAACACAGTTTAGGAATTCCGCTCATTCCTTTTTTGCGGATATCAAACCCTGCGTTCTCCCGCGCGGCTGCAATTGCATGCATAGAACTCACCGAAGCGGTATCGTAAATGATTCCAAGAAATTTTTTTGGCAGATTAATTATTTCTCTGAACCAGATTAAAACGGTTTCCTCAAGTTCGGTTGATGCCGGAGCAGATTTCCATAGCATTGAGTTAACATTGAACGCAGCACTGATAAGCTCTCCAAGAATTCCCGGTCCGCTTGCTGTTGAATTGAAATAAGCCATAAAGTTTGGATGCTGCCAATGAGTGGTTCCCGGTAAAATGATTTTATTTAAGTCCTCAATAATTTTATTTATCGGTTCGCCGGATTGCGGTGCGTGAACAGGTAGCTTTCTTTTCACATCACCGGGATTAATATTTGGCAGAACCGGAAGCGATCCGACACTTTCAATATAGTTTGTTGCCCAATCAATTAATTCGTAACCGTACTTCTTAAATTCTTTAGCGGGCATATCGCCAGCACTCTTTCTCTTACTCATAATCTTACTCTTTTCCTAAAAATTTATTTTGTTTATCCAATCGGAAATCAATCTCATCAGTTGAATCCGTTTATCGGAAAATGAATGACCAGTTTCAAGTATAAACTCTTTTACATTAGAATTTGCAAGTTTGAGTGCACCGATCAAAGGTTTATGATGCAATTCAACCGGTGCCGTTGTATCATACTTTGCACTTATAATAAGAAGATTTTTTTGTGATAGAGTTTTTGTATGATTAATAAGATTCCAATCGATTTTATGAAGGATCATTTCATCATAAAGTTTTTCCGGAGAAGGGCAGTTTATAAAATCTTTTGTTCGCAGCATTCTTTCTGTAGTGACATTTTTTATTTCTTCATTCATTGTTAACAATTGTCCGAACATACCCATGTTGAACGGTGCAATAGCACAAACATTTTTTATATCATCAAATTGAATCGAATTAAAGAGGGCAGAAAAGCCACCCATGCTATAACCGGCAAACACAATTTTATTTTTATCTACTTGAAATTTATCTTTGCAGAAATCACTTTTTAAAAATGTTAATGCCGCCGGGGTATCGTCTATAAGATTCTTCCATGAAAATTCGCCCTCGCTTCCCCACGAACCGCGGCTGTAAAACGTAAATACATTAAATCCTTGGCGCTGAAGCATATGTGCAATATCGTAGTTCACCTCATTGCCGGGGAAGCCGGTTAAAAGCAAAACAGTCGGATGTAATCCTTTGCCGGAAGCAATAAACATTGTTCCCAGCACTTTGGATCCGCCGCTTATAAAAACTGCTGGAGACAATGACGATGGATATTTCGGATCGGCATTAGGATTATCTTGAGTTACGGGATCGAATTGCGACACAGTTTATTCCTTATCACTTTTCATTTTCTTTTCAAAGATAAGGAGAAAAAGGCTTGTCTGAAATTGAGTTGGATAAAGATTTATAAAATATCCCAAGCAAAACTAATGCTGAGTTTGATTAATCCATTTATTTTTTCATTGTTCACAAAACTTTTCCAATAAAAAATGATATCGAAAGCAGCAAGTGAATCTTTCTGATATCCAATTCCAAACCCATTATAAAGAATATCATCATAACCGCCCCGAATATGATCATTTATTCCTGCAATAAAATAAAATTTAGTTGGTAAAATATTTAATCTTGTATATAGTCCTAATTCAATCCAAGAAAAATCTTCTCCTCCATAGAATAAGCCCGGACGCGCTTCTAAATTAAGCCAATTAAATGGTGCAGTTATAATTTTTAGATTTAAGCTATAGGGAATGAATGAAACTCTATCTTTATTAATATTTTTATATAGAACGAAGGAGGGTTCTGCAGCAAAACCGAGTTTTAATGTTTGCGGTTTTGAAATATTTAGTGTGAGAAAGAATAAAGTAGAAACAAGAAAAAATTTTCTTTTCATTTTTATTTTATAGTTCCCACTCATATGACATACTTAATTTTATAATCCATGGCATTTTATAATAATGATAAATGTAATAAGGCGGGATAGATCGTGTCTCCCTCTTAAATCCGTATGAAACATTGTTTAAGGAGTAATTAAACTGTAATTCAGCCAATCCATGTTTAGAAAATTTATAACCGCCTCCTATGATTAAAAAAGGAATAGTAACTGCTTCTGAGCCAGCTCCATTATGACTTCCTTCAAATCCGGCATTTAAATGTGTATTAACACCTGCAATTAGATACTTGTCTTTGGTAAAATTATAAATCCAATAAAATCCACCGTCAATTCCACCATATAAATTTCCAGGAATTAACCCTGCTCTAAGGGATATAGATAAATTATCAGTTCCTTCGAACATGAGTGATAATGTAAAACCAAGATTCCATTCAAATGATAGCTCATTAGCTTTGTTTCCTGCTGGGCCAAAACTTATTTTTTCAACTGTTGCTAAAGATGCAAAGGGTTCCAGTCCTAAACCAAATTGTCCTTGAGCAATTATGCAAACATTAATTATTATTAAGAACGCAAAAGTTTTTTTCATTATTCTCACCGATTTCAGTGTGTATTTCTTTAAGTAAGTATTTTAAGTTTTTACTCTTGTATAATGTTAATAATTTGAAAGTACACGAGTACTGATAGTTTTTACTTTACTTATTAACCATCCATCAAAAAAGATTTGTCCAGTCGCAATCGCATGGATTTTGATTTATACATTCATACATGTAAACCCATTTCCTTTCATACAAAATATTAAGGGCTGATTGCTCAGCCCTAATGAGTTACAATTCAAATTCAAATCCCAAGCCGAATTTAACTAGATAATAAATTTTGTAAGTATCAAAGCTTCCATTAGAATACTGAACAGTAGCAATATCTTTGTTATTAATTGGTAATAGAAAGAGATTTTCGATGTGAAGCCAAGATAATGGTTTAATTCCAAAACCCAATCCCCAAAATGTAATTAAGCGATTTTTTGATTTTGTGAACATTGAATTTGTAGCATCATTGTTATGCAGGTTGAATCCTGTTAATATGTAAAAGGAGTTATTGAATTGATATTTACCCAACAGTGAAAAATTGAAACCTGCGAAATATCTTCCGCCTAGATCATTTGTTAAAAAACCTGGTCGAAGACAAATAGATTTTGTAGAGTCGAATTTATATTCTAACTGCACAGAAATGCTATATGGTGATATTTCACCTTTTCCAATATCTGCAGAGAGATGAAAAGGTTCATAATTAATACCAAGTAAAACTTGAGAAAATACTGTAGAGGAAAAACTTAAGCAGATAAGAAGAAAAAATATTTTTGTTTTCATTTTTTCAAGGAAGATTTAAATCAAATTTTATCTTCCGATTGTTTACAATTCAAATTCTACTCCAAGACTAAATTTGAATAAGTAGGAAATTTTGTAACTTTGAGTAAATCCACCCATATAATAAACAGAAGCAAATTCTCGATTAGCAACAGGTATAAAGAAAATATTCTCAATATGTAACCAAGATAATGGTTTAGCACCTAATCCCAGACCAATTAACGCAACAAGACGATTTGTTATTTTCCCAGACATAGAACTTGTTGCATCATTATTGTACAAAGTCAACCCAGTCAAAACATAAAGTGAATTATTAAATTGGTATTTACCAAGCAGAGAATAATTTGTTCCGGCAAATTGTCGAGCGTCAAAATTTCTGCTATAGAATCCGGCTCTCAAGGAAATATATTTTGTAGAATCAAACTGATATCCTATGGATGCGGAAATTCCTAAAGGTGAAATACCCTCGGAGTTAATATCTCCGGATAATGCGAATGGTTCTAAATTTAAACCCAGCGAAATTTGCGCTGAAAGAGTTGAACAAAGTATGAATAAAATCAAAATAGAAAATAATTTGAGGTTCATAAGAGATATCCCCAATTTTGTGTTATCAATTAAAGAAGCTTTCAATAAAATATCAAGCTATTTCCATCTCGCATTCTCATTTCTTATCTTTGCAATAGCCCATCCCTTTCCCTTACCAAAGGGAAGGGATTTTTAATTGTTAAACTATCTAAGAATTTTATTATGAGAGTAAGTAAATCGTTTATTCCGACCTTAAAAGAAGTACCGAATGATGCGGTAATTCAAAGTCATATTTTAATGATCCGTGCCGGATTGGTAAGACAACTTTCTGCCGGAATCTATTCGTGGCTGCCGCTAGGATATAAAGTTCTAAGAAAAATTATGGATATCATCCGCGAGGAAATGAATGCAATAGGCGGACAGGAATTTCATTTCCCGGGATTAAATCCGAAAGAAATTTGGGAACAGACTGGAAGAGTCGAAGCGTTCGGAGATATACTTTTTCATATTAAGAACCGGGATTATGTTTTAGCTCCAACTCATGAAGAGATAGTTGCATATCATGCGAAAGGTTCCGTTGTTTCTTACAAAGATCTGCCGCAGATCTGGTATCAAATACAAACAAAGTTTAGAAATGAACCGCGTCCGAGAAGCGGAGTTATACGCGGAAGACAATTTATTATGAAAGACGCTTACACACTCGACCGCGATGAAGCAGGATTGGATGTTGGTTACGATCTACATGATAAAGCTTACCGTGCAATTTTTGACCGCTGCGGATTAAAATATTTTGTTGTCGGCGCATCCAGCGGTGCAATGGGTGGAAGCAAATCCGAAGAGTTTATGGTTAAGAGTGATGCCGGTGAAGATACAGTTGCTTACTGTGAGAAGTGCGGATATGCTGCCAATGCGGAAGTTGCTCAGTCTGTTGCTGTATCAACTCAACATCAAAAAGAATCGAAGAAAATTTTCGAAATATCAACGCCCAATGTTCATTCTATTGATGAACTTTGCTCATTCTTAAAAATTGACGAGCACGAAACTGCTAAGTCAAGAATTTATATTCATGATGGAAAACCTGTTCTTGTTTTGATGCTTGGCAACGATGAAGTGAACGAAACAAAACTTGGCAACGTACTTGGCGGGAATGTTCGCCCTGCACATCCGGAGGAATTAAAAGAAATTTCCGGCGCGGATGCGGGCTCAATCGGACCAATTGATTTTCCTCATAGAATAATTGCAGATAATCTTTTGAAAGATGGAAATAATCTTTACAGCGGAGCTAACAAAAATGATTATCACATCGGCGGAATAGATCTGAAACGCGACGTTCCTAAATGTGAATACTTTGATTTGCGCACGGCGGAGAGCGGGGAGAAATGTATCCGCTGCGGTTCAACTCTTGAAGTGTTCAAAGCAATAGAACTCGGACATATATTTAAACTCGGTACAAAATATTCCGATGCACTTGGCGTACTTTATCTTGATGAGAACGGGAAAGAACATCCGATAGTGATGGGGAGTTACGGAATTGGTGTAGAGAGAATCTTTGCATGTTTCCTTGAACAGAATTATGATGAGAAGGGAATTGTTTGGAAAAAACCTCTTAATCCGTTTGATGTTCATTTAGTCGGTTTGAATATGAAAAACAATCTCGTTTCCAAATCTTGTGAGAAACTTTACATTGATTTAATCGCTGATGGTTATGAGGTACTATTTGATGACCGTCTTGAAGCGAGTGCAGGATTCAAATTCAATGATGCGGATTTGCTGGGTATGCCGGTTCAAGTAATTGCAGGCGAGAAAAATTTGAAGGATGGAAAAGTTGAAGTTAAGAACAGAAAAACCGGCGAGAAGAAAGTTGTAGAACTAAACCAATTAAATTCTTTTCTGAAAGAACTGATTTAAAAGCTAAACGCAAAGGATGCAGAGAAGACGCAAAGTTCGCTGAGAAAAACTTTGTGTGAAACTTTGCGGGCTCTGCGGTTAAAAAACATGAATTCAAAGTTGTATATAGTTTCAACTCCCATCGGTAATTACGAAGATATTTCTCTTCGTGCAATTAATGTTCTCAAGTCGGTTGATTTTATTATTTGCGAGGAGTTCAAAGAAGCAAGACGGCTATTATCTCATTATCAAATAGAAAAAGAATTACACTCACTTAACGAGCATAATGAAAAAGAAGTATCTCAAGAGATTTTTCAAAAGATTAGAGAAGGTAAATCAGCCGCATTAATTTCCGATTGCGGCACCCCGCTCTTTTCCGATCCGGGAAATCTGCTTGTTCAAATGTGTATTGCCGCCAAGATTGATATTGTTGCAATTCCCGGGGCAAGTTCATTAATGCCCGCACTTGTAGGTTCAGGATTTAATTTTGATAAATTCTATTATGCAGGCTGGCTTTCACCAAAAAGCGAGCTGCGCAAAAAAGAATTAATGAGGTTAAAAGGAATTAGAGAACTAATTGTTCTGATGGAAACCCCATACCGTTTAAAAGCTATATTAACAGACATTTCAAAAATTTTCGGCAGTTCAACTAAAATTGTAGCGGCATTCGATTTGACCCTTCCTACAGAAAAATATTTTAGAGGAGCTGTTTCTGAAATATTAAAGTTGGTATCTGAAAAAAATCTAAAAGGTGAGTTTGTTTTATTAATTAATAATGGTTCATAAAAGTGAAAACTTTATATCAAAAAGAAGCTTACGAGGAAATTCTTAACAGAGTTAATAAACTTTTTCCGGGTACTCATCGACTGTGGGGTAAGATGAATGTAAATCAAATGCTTGCACATAGTTCAATTGCTCTGGAAGCGGCAATTGGTTCTAAATATTTTCCACAGCTTTTTATGGGAAAGCTAATAGGTAGATTCTTTAAATCCTTTGGGGTTGGAGAAAAACCGATTAAAAAAAATGGTCCAACCAATCCCGCTTTTATTTTTGTGAACACACAGGAATTTGAAAAAGAAAAGCAAAATCTTCTTAACCAAATAAAAATATTTCATCAAGGAGGAGAAGCAAAGTGTACAACCAATCCGCATTCCTTTTTCGGAAAATTAACTCCGGCAGAGTGGGGCGTACTTCAGTATAAACATCTTGATCATCATCTTTCACAGTTTGGAGTTTAACTAATTAACGGATTCTCTTGAATTCCAAATCAATTTTTGATAATGTTACAGCGAAACTTATTAGAAATACTTTTTGTTTAGGTAGAAAAGGAGTTAAATATGTTAATGGTTCAGGATGTTGATCTGACGCCGAATCCCCAAGCGCTAAAATTCATTCTAAATGAAAAACTCTTACTAAAAGAAACACGTAACTTTGCTTCAAAAGATGAAGCAAAAAATGATCCTCTGGCAAAAGGTGTTTTTGAAATTGCCGGGGTTGTTTCGGTTTTTTACATGGATAAATTTATCACGATCGAAAAAGAAGCTAAAGTTGCATGGGGACAAATACAACGCCCGTTTGTAGAGTTCATCAAAAATTTTGATAAGTCATTAATACCTGCGGAAAATATTTCAACACAGACAAGCAGTGAAGAAGAAACAGCACTTCTAAAAAAAGTAAATGAAATTTTAGATCAGCGCGTTCGCCCGGCACTTGCAGGTGATGGCGGCGGACTTGAAGTCGCCGGAATGGAAGGATATACTCTGAAGATTAAATATCAAGGCGCATGCGGTAGCTGTCCAAGTTCAATTAGAGGAACTTTGGTTGCAATCGAGAATCTTCTAAGAAGGGAGGTTAATCCTTCTATCGAAGTAGTTTCTGCAGAATAACGAAATTATTTTTCTTTAAAATGAAAAACCCCGACAAAGATCGGGTTTTTTTGTTTTAGCAACAATTTTTATTTAAGTGTTGTTACTTTGCTGATGTCATCAAGTTTAACAAACTTCTCATGAAATTTATAACTGTTACCGCTCTTTACGGTTTTGATAAATTTCACATTAACAACAGTAGATTTAACTTTTCCTTTTGCTTTATCTCCAAAGGATTGTTGTTTTGCCATTGTCTTTCTCCATTAATTTTGGTGGCAAATTTAAGAAAAATCCCTATAACAGCAAAAGGGAGCTTCCTTAAATTAAATCAATAAACTCGGCGTTCACTAAGGATGCTAAATTGGAAGGGGATAGATTAACTTGAATTCCGCGCGCACCGGCACTGCAGTAAATCTTATCGTAAAGCTGTGCAGTCTCATCAATAAAAGTCCGGTATAGTTTTTTCATTCCGATAGGTGAGCAGCCTCCGCGAATATATCCCGTTAACGGCTGCAGCTCTTTTACTTTTATCATTTCAATATTTTTACTGCCGGAAGATTTTGCAGCTTTCTTAAGATTAAGTTCGAAATTTCCCGGAATTACAAAAACAATAATTTCATTTCGGTCGTTTCTAGCAACAAGAGTTTTGAATACTGTCTCTGGAAGCGCGTCAATTTTGTTTGCAACAGAAACGGCGTCAATCTCTTCATCGCTGGATTGATATTCAATTATTGAATGTGAAATGTTTTTTGATTCTAATATTCGGACGGCGTTTGTTTTCATTAGCCACTCCTCATTCCTCCCCCAAGGGGAGGAGAATGAAAAATTAATTATTAGCCCTTCCCTTCCGGAAGGGTTGGGATGGGCCATTAACCAACTTTTGCTAAAATTAAATCTGCAAGAATTCTTCCGCTTTCCTTTAATTCAAAATCCGATTGTTTTGACTGTGGCATTTCCACTTCTTTCTTCTCATCAATTTTCAATCCTAAAAATTTAGCACGCTCTTCGTCTTTTTTCTTTTTATTTGCCTCTGCTTGGTTTCGTTCTAATTTTCTTACGGCTTCATTTAACGAAAGTATTTTTTTCTCTCTGTTTTGATTGAACTCTTTAATATCATCCAACATAAAACTGTATTCAATATCATTCTTGATTCTATCGTTATGTTTCTTTTCTAGAAGAGGAAAATATTTTGATAGATCTGAATACGTCTTGAATTGTGTTGATTGAATTTGATCCCATGGTAATGCACTTGGCTGTGAACTCTCACCAAATTCTTTCGCTGTGAATTGTGAAGGAAAACTAATATCGGGCTTAACGCCAAGATGTTGGGTTGAACTTCCAGTAATTCTATAAAATTTTTGTATGGTAATTTTTAATTGACCTAATTTTTTATTTGTTATTGGCATCGCACGGTTAAGGTCAATCATATTTTGCACAGTACCTTTGCCATAAGTATTTGATCCAAGGATAAGTCCCCTTCCATAGTCTTGAATAGCCGCTGCAAAAATTTCCGATGCAGAAGCACTAAACCTGTTGGTCATAACTGCAAGCGGACCGTCGTAAACAATAGAAGGATCGGGATCTTTATCCACCTCAACCATATTAGCGGAATTTTTTACCTGAACAACGGGTCCGTCTTTAATAAACAGACCGGTTAATTGAATTGCTTCTTGAAGCGATCCCCCTCCGTTGTTTCGCAGGTCAAGAATTACCCCGTCAACTTTTTGTTCTTTGAATTTATTGAGAATATTTTTTACATCTCGTGTTGTGCTCTTATAATTCGGATCTCCTTTTTGCTGTGCCTCAAAGTCGGTATAAAATGAAGGTAGTTTAACTATGCCAAGTTTAAAACTCTTTCCGCTTTCTTCGATGTTTAATATTTCATCTTTAGCCGCCTGCTCTTCAAGTTTAATTTTTTCTCTGACAATTTTAATTTCTGTCGGAGGGTCGCCGGGTCCGTCTTTAGCTTTCATTATTTGCAAACGCACAACTGTACCTTTCTTTCCGCGGATTAATTGAATAGCATCGTCAACACGCCACCCAATTATATCTACCATCTCGCCGTCTTCACCTTGTGCCACGCCGATTATTTTATCTTCCTCATGTAATAATCCGCTTTTATTGGCTGGCCCGCCGGGTACTATGCTTGCCACAACAGTATAATCATTGTCTTGACGTAAGGTAGCACCGATTCCTTCTAAAGATAATCTCATTGCAATGTTAAAATTTTCAGAAGCAGCCGGTGAAAAATAATCCGTGTGCGGGTCGTAAACTTGTGTAAAAGAATTCATGAAAAGAGCAAATATGTCTTCTGCTTCATATTGTAAAACTATCTTGTGATAGTTATGATAACGCTTTAATAAAAAATCAGATGTATTTTTCCAATCCTTGCCTGATAGAACTAAATTTAACGCATCATTTTTTATTCGTAATCTCCAAAGTTCGTCAAGTTCATCTGGTGTTTTTGCCCAATCCGATTTTTCTCTGTCAGGTGAAAAGGATTCGTTAATACTGAAATCGAATTTATTTTTTAGCAGTACGTCAATTTGTTTGATCCTTTCATTAAGGCGTTTCTTGTAAACGTAGAATATTTCAAATGCAGCATTGACGTTTCCTTCTTTTAAGAAATCATCAATCTGATATCTATATTTTTCAAAATTATCTATATCGGATTTAAGAAAATATAATTTGTTATTATCTAGAGCACTGATGTATTGATCGAAGATCACAGAAGATAGAGAATCATTCAATTCTTGTTTTTTATAATGATATAGAGATAGAAATTTTGTTATTACCTGACTAACACGTTTGTATGTTTCGTCGGGCAGTATTACTTTATTTGTATCTATTGAATGATCTTTTGAAAGAACTTCATTAGGATTTTGTGCATAGAATTTAACTGCAAGCACAAATAACAGTAAAATTATAAACAGCTTCTTCATTTGATTTCCATTTCAGTATTGTTGAATTGTGTTACACCAAAATAATAGTTTAGTTTCAAAAAAATGAGGTAAATTACATACACTCATATAATAGGAGAACAAAGACGGATATTGAAAAAGTTCGCTTGCATTGCCTAAAAAAGAAAAAAGTTGCGGAAGAATTTCCGTTTAATGAGTCAACACTTGTCTTTAAGGTGATGAATAAAATGTTCTGTTTAACAAATTTAGATCGCCCTAACAGTATTAACTTAAAATGCGATCCTGAAACGGCTGTTGAATTACGAGAAAGATACAATGAGGTTACTCCCGGTTACCATATGAACAAAAAATATTGGAATACGATTGCTCTTGATGGAACTCTCTCCGATAAAATAATTCTAAGCTGGATTGATCACTCTTATGAATTAGTTGTTGAAGGCTTACCGAAGAAAGAGAGAAATAAAATTGTGAATTCTAAATTATGAGCTGTGAGTTAGAAGTTTTATTCATAATTAATAACTAATAACTTGAAATTATTCCACGTATAGATATCGTTTTATTTTTTGAGTAGGCGTTTTCTCAAACGGCTCTCTTTGTTCAACAATTTTATTAATCCGCGAAAAAGTATTTACCCGTTCATTAATTTTTGGAAGCAGATCAACTAGAATTTTATTTACAATTTTCCTTGCCTCCGGTTCGGTAAGTTTTTGAATTTTAAATTCCTCGTCAATCTGATCGTAATTAAGATAAATTTTTGCAATTAGTTGTTCATCTTTTTCTACAACAAGTGATTCAGCAACAAATTGAAATTCATTTATTATTGATTCTACTTCTTCAGGATAAATATTTTTTCCGTTAGGACCAATGATAACATTTTTTGATCTTCCTTTGATAAAAAGATAACCATCACTATCAATTACTCCGAGATCACCGCTCTTGAACCATCCGTCATCTGTAAAAACTTCTTTAGTCCTTTCCGGATCTTTATAATATCCCTTCATCACATTCGGGCCTTTAATAAGAACTTCACCTTCTCCGTTTTTGGAATGGAGATTATTAATCTTGATTTCCATCCACTTCATAATCTTTCCTGCAGAGCGCAGACGAACTCCCCCCGGACCGGTTCCGGTTACAAGCGGAGAGGTTTCTGTTAATCCGTAACCGATAGCATACGGAAAATGTGCTTCTTTCAAAAATCTTTCAACATCAGCAGCAAGTGAGGCTCCGCCAATGCAGAACATTCTCAATTCCCCGCCGAATGTTTGCAATAATTTTTTCCCGGCAATCTTATTTAATCTTTTTCTAATTGTTGGAATTTTATAAAGTCCGCGGACTATTGCTTTCTTGTTGAATTCCGGAAAAACTTTATTACGGTAAATTTTTTCTATAATTAATGGAACTGCAAGCATAACCGTAGGTTTTACTTTTTGAAGCGCAGGTAAAAGTACCGCGGCAGTTGGAGGCTTATCAAGATATGTAACGGATGCACCAGCAATTAATGGTACAACAAGTCCCAATGTTGATTCTATAGTGTGAAAGAGCGGAAGTATTGAAAGCATTCGATCGTTTGTATCAACGTGTACCATATCAAGAGTGGAAAGAGCATCGGATACTATATTCTTGTGCGTGAGCATTACTCCCTTGGAATGTCCTGTTGTACCGCTTGTATAAAGAATAAGTGCAGTGTTATCTTCTTCAACTTCTACAGGAATTAATCCTACTAATTTTAATGCAGCTTCTTTTATTTTGGCGAACTCTTTTTTACCTCCGGCAATAACTTCTTTGATTAAATCATTTTTAGTATTTGGCGGTATAACTGAAAAGTCATCTAAAAGAACCCGTGTTAAAAGTGAATCAATCCTGGCGTCTTCTATCTTGTTAAAATATTTTGCCGACACAAAAATTGCTTTGCTTTCCGAGTGTCTTAGTATATGAAGAACTTCAGTTGGATGGAATTCCGTCATAATCGGAACTGCAATAGCACCAATGGTAGTTACTGCGAAATAAACTATTCCCCAATTAGGTTGGTTCTCACTTAGTATTGCAACCTTATCTCCGGCTATAACACCCTGGCTTTTCAAAAAATTAGATATGTTTTCAACCTTGGATTTGAATTCCCGGTAATTGATTTTTGAAGAATCTAAGTAACTGACCGCAGGTCTATCTGCAAATTTTTCTGTGCTGTTATTGAGAACTTGTAAAAGAGTAAATTTTTTAAGTTCATTCATTTATGTGTCTTATATATTTTAAAATTTCAAAATCTCCCAGGAAAGATTAAATGCGATTTTAATAATTCCGTTCATCTGTGTATTTACAATTCTATAATATGTAAGAAAGTCAGTTTGTCGTGAATATTCAAAATCTTTGTCATTAGTCCAATAATAAATAATATCGAAACTTAGTTTTGAATCTTTATGAAAACCTAGGCCAATTGCTTTAAAAAGCATTTGTTTATAATAACCACCACCACCATTATGAGAATCAATAATACTATTAGAATGGTTGTTAATTCCACCAATTAAAAAGAATCTTGTTGAAAATATTTTTATCCGTGCGAAAGCACCGATTTCAAAACCAGCATAATTATACGAGAGTAAATATCCTGGTCGAACTTCAAGTCCAATCCAATCAGCAGGTTCTAATATTGCATTTCCGTACAAACAGAAAAAGACTGGATACGTATTAATTTTGTTATTCTGTTCCGTTATTAAAATTCCGGGTTCAAGACGAAAACCAAGTTTTAATGACTGTCCGTTGTTAATTGTGTTAAAGAACAAAAAAATTAGTAATAATATTGCTGTTCTATTCATAGTTCCCCCTAATTAGTTTATTAAACAGGATCTATGTGCACAAATACTTTTTGAACTTCCTCAAGTTTTTCCAGTGTAAATTTTACTTGGTTGCCTATATCATGAGAAGCTTTGGTATTTAAATCTTTATTTACTTCAATATGAATTTCGATATGAAATTTATTTCCGACATAATGAGAACGAAGATCATTTATTCCTTTAACGCCGTTAATTCCTTTAGTAATGCTTTTTAATTTTTCATCAAATTCTTTGCTTGCGGATCGTCCCATTAGATAATCAAGATTTTCTTTTGCAACTTCGTAACCGGTTTTGAAAATAAACATTGCTACCATTATTCCCGCAATGCTGTCAATAAATTTTAGATTATAAGCAGCTCCGATCACACCAACTAAAGCAATTGAAGAAGCGAGCACGTCGTTAATACTATCCACAGAAGCAGCCTTAATAGCGGGACTATTGAACATCTTTCCGATTTTAACTTGATAACGGTTGAGGACAATTTTGATGATCATGGTTATAATTAAAACAACATAAACAGAAGGAATTGTATTAATATTCTGCGGCTCGATCAATCGCTTAATAGATTCTTCGATAATGTTTATTCCTACTACAAAAGCAAAGACGGAAAGAATAAATGCCGCAATTGGTTGAGCAGGTGTATGTCCGAACTGATGTTTTGGATCCGGCTTTTCACGCGAAAGTTTTACCGCATATTTTATTCCGAGGGAAGAAAGAATATCGGTAAGAGAATTAAGTGCTTCGGAAATTACTGCAATGGAATTGGATAATATTCCTACAATTGATTTTATGATGAATAGAAAAATATTTATCAAAAGAGCAATGTCTGTTGCTCGTTTTAATCTGTAGGGCATATTAAGAAACTCTTCATATTACATATTAGAAATTATTTCACATCTTCCGTCATACATGACTCATTAACCATTATGCTTTCTCTTCCCAAACATTTGCAAGAGTTATGATCATCTTTACCGCTGCTTCCATATCTTGAATTGCAACGTACTCGGTATAAGCATGGAAATTATGCCCACCGGCAAACAAGTTTGGTGTAGGTAATCCCATATAACTTAAGCGTGAGCCGTCTGTTCCGCCGCGTATTGCTGAGTTTATCGGTTTAATACCTAATCGCTTCAGCGCTTCAATTGCATTTGCCTCGATCTCCGGGTGCTGATCAAGAACGTATTTCATATTGCGGTATTGTTCTATCACTTCAAAATCAAAAGTTGAACCTGGGAATTGTGCAACTGTTTTTTGGCAAAGATCTTTTAGGAATGATTCATATTCTTTCAACTTTTCCGCATCAAAATCCCGTATGATAAACTTTATTACCGTTTGTGTCTCATTTCCGTTGATCTGAGTCGGATGAACATATCCTTCGCGCATCTCTGTTGTTTCAGGTGAAAGCTTATCCTTGGGAAGCATTTCCAAGAATCTTGAAGCAATCTTAACCGCGTTGATCATCTTACCTTTTGCATAACCGGGGTGAACATTTTTCCCGTTGAATTTTATTACTACAGCATCGGCACTAAAAGTTTCCGTTTCAACTTCGCCTCGTGTGGAGCCGTCAATTGTATAAGCATATTTTGCATTGTATCTTTTTACGTCAAATTTTTCCGTACCGCGTCCAACTTCTTCATCAGGCGTAAAACAAATTCTTATGGTGCCGTGTTTAACTTCAGGGTGTTTAATTAAATAATTCATTGCGTCCATAATTTCTGCAATACCGGCTTTATCATCTGCGCCAAGTAAAGATGTTCCATCAGTTGTTATAATATCTAATCCGATCATTTCTTTCAGTTCGGGATTTTCTGAAGCAACAATTACTTTAGTCGGATCTTTTGGAAGAACAATATCTCCGCCTTGATAATTTTTATGTATTACAGGATTAACATTAGCTCCGCTAACCGCCGGACTTGTATCCACATGGGAAATGAATCCGATAATTGGGACGTTCTTAGTTGTATTTGATGGCAAAGTTGCCATAACGTAACCATATTCATCCATAACTGCGTCTTTCAAACCGATCTGCTTTAATTCTTCCACCAATGCTTTGCTAAGTTCAATCTCCTTGGAATCGCTGGGAAAAGTTGTTGAGTCTTCGTTCGATTGAGTATCATATTTTACGTATTTTAGGAAGCGGTCAACGCAAGTAAATTTGTAATTAGGATCAAACATTTTTGCCTCTATTGTGTTTAGATGATTATTTGTGATGGCAAGTTAATAGAAATTGATAGAGAGTTCAATGTTAGTTAGCAGTTTGCAGTAGGTAGTAAGCAGTGTCTTAATTATGGTTCTTAATCAGGAGAGTTTTTAATGAATACAGTTGAGCTTATCAAAAAAAAACGTGACGGGAAAGCTTTAACCGATGAAGAAATCAAATATCTGGTTTCAAATTTTACAAGGGGAAAAATCCCGAATTACCAGTTTTCATCTTTTTTGATGGCTGCTTATCTAAAAGGTTTGAATAAGAAAGAAACTGCATGGCTGACAAAAGCAATGTTGTTCAGCGGAAGTGTAATTAATCTTGATTCGATAAAAGGGAAAAAAGTTGACAAGCATTCTACGGGCGGAGTTGGAGATAAAACTTCGTTAATTCTTGCACCAATAGTTGCCGCAGCAGGAATTAATATTCCAATGATTAGCGGTCGCGGACTTGGACACACCGGAGGAACTCTTGATAAGTTAGAATCCATTCCGGGTTTTAAAACAAACATTAGTTTGTCAAACTATAAATCAGTTCTAAAAAAATGCGGAGCGGTATTAGCAGGACAAACAAAAGAAATTGCGCCTGCAGACAAATTAATTTATTCGCTAAGAGATGTAACTGCTACGGTTGAATCTATTCCATTAATAACCGCAAGCATTATGAGTAAAAAATTAGCTGAGGGTATTGATGGATTAGTTCTTGATGTTAAAACCGGCTCCGGCGCATTTATGAAAAATTACGATGATTCGTTAGCCCTAGCTGATTCTCTTACCGATACAGCAAAAGCGTTCAATAAAAAAGTAATCGCTTTTATTACAGATATGAATCAGCCGCTTGGTAATTATATCGGGAACTGGCTTGAGGTTTATGAATCAATCAAAGTTTTAAGCGGGGAAATGTTTGGCGATCTTGTTGATCTTTCACTGAATTTATCAGGTGCGATGATTTATCTTGGCGGAAAAGCATCATCAATCAAAGAAGGTATTGAAATCAGCAAAGAAATTGTTGCAAGCGGAAAAGCATTCGATAAATTCTTAGAAATTGTTAAACTTCAAGGTGGTAATGTTTCCATGATTAAACATCCTGAGAAGTATCCGCAATCAAAAATACATGAATCATTAATTGCAGATAAAACGGGTTATGTAAAAACAATTGATAATTACGAAGTAGGAATGGCGTCGCTTGAACTTGGTGCAGGCAGATATACAATTGAAGATAAAATAGATTCTAAGGCAGGAATAATCTTCTATCCAAAAATCGGGACAAAAATTAAGAACGGAGAAGTAATTGCCGAATTATATACCGACAGGAAAGAAAAAATTGATTCTGTAAAGAAAAAACTTTTATCTGCAATAACACTATCAAATCAACAAACTGCATCTGTAAAACTAATTAAAGCAACTTTGGTAGTTCAAAATTGATTTTTTAGTATTTAAATAAATAGTAACCAATGATAAAGGAGGAAATATGTTTTTTATAATTGCACTGATAATTTTGGCTGTATCAATTCTGGTTTACATTAACACGAAAAAAATGGGAAGACTACAGGAAGCAAAACTTTCTATAATTGGAATTGCACTTGGCGGAATTCTCGCGCTGATTCAAATTTTCACAGTAGTTCCTGCTGGAACTGTTGGTGTTGTAGATTTTCTTGGAAGCGTCAGTAGCACAACTCTAAAATCCGGAGTGAACTTTGTTAATCCGTTAGCTAATGTGATTAAGTTCAGTATCAAAACTCAGGAATTAAAAGAGACTATGAATGTTCCGTCAAAAGAGGGATTGAGTGTTCAGCTCGAGATAAGTTTACTTTATAGTCTGGATCCGGATAACGCTTCAAAAATTTACAAATCGGTTGGAGAGAATTACGAAGAAATTATATTAGTCCCGCAATTCCGTTCTGTGGTTCGAGGCGTAACCTCCGAATATGAGGCAAAAGCTCTTTACACGGAATCCCGTGAACAATTAGCAACAAAGATGAAAGATCAATTGGAAAAGTTAGTCGGTCCAAGAGGAATAACCGTAGAATCAGCTCCTATGCGGCAGATAATTTTACCGGCGGGACTCACTGCATCAATCGAGCAAAAACTTCAAGCGGAACAAGCAAGTCAGCAAATGCAATTTGTTTTGAAGAAAGAAGAGCAGGAAGCTGACCGTAAACGAATTGAAGCAAAAGGTATAGCAGATTTTCAAGAAATAGTTGCAAGGGGTATCAGCCAAAATTATTTGCAGTGGAAAGGAATTGAAGCAACCGAAAAATTATCGAACTCCACTAATGCCAAAATTGTTATTATAGGATCAGGCAAGAACGGGTTGCCGATTATTTTAAATCAATAAAAAACGTGAATAGTGAAACGGGAGACGAAAATTTTATTATTTATTTTCGTTTTCCGTTTTACTTCTCACGTTTTACTAAAATAATAGGATAGTATTTTCAAAAATGTCTCAACCAACAAAAATAAAATTACATAAGCAAGAGCATATTGAAATTACATGGGATAACGGAAAAGTAATAAAGTATCCGCTCAAATTTTTGCGGGATGAATCGCCTGATGCAGGCAACAAAGGCGAAACAATTCTTCGGAAACATTATGCCCCTCCCAAAAGAGCGCCGTTAAAACCTGAAGCTTATCTTGTTGATAAAATTGAGATGGTAGGAAGCTATGCTATTCAAATTAAATGGAAAGACGGTTACGATTTCGGAATTTACTCTTGGGATCTGTTGGAACAGTACGGAGATTATTTAGATGTAAGAAACAATCTTCATCAGGATTTTGAACACGAACACTGACAAAGGTTAAGATTATGAGAAAGAGCAAGAATTAATCTTAAATCTTGCTCTTAATCTTTCTCTTATCTATAGCAATTTCTTAATATGATTTTCGTAAGTTGATTTGGGCATCAAACCTTCATAGCTGGCTACTATTTTACCTTGTTTATCAATTACAAATGAAGTCGGTATTGCTCTTACACCGCCATATGCTTGTGCAACTATAGAATTTCCATAGACTACTGGGTAATTCATTCCCTGGTTCTTTATAAAAGGAACAACATCATTTTGAGTATCGGTATCAAGAGAAACACCCACTATTTCAAATCCTTTACTACCGTATTTCTTCTTCAGATCAATTAAATCCGGTATTCCTTTGCGGCATGGTGGGCACCATGTAGCCCAGAAATCTATAATTACCACTTTACCTTTTAGATCGGAAAGTTTTAAATTTTTACCGTCCGATGTTGGTAATATAAAATCAGGTGCTAGTGTAGTCCCTTTTTGAGCTGCTGGAACATAATTAGGCGGATAAGGACCGTTCTCTTCGGCTCTTCCGAATAAATAATCCGAGTTGTTAAAAAGGAATAGCAAAACAATTACTCCGATAAAAAAACCCGTGTAGATCCAGCCTCTATGTTTTTTTGTTAGACCGCCAAAAGGTTTATTCTTGTTATTTTTTTTCTGATTCATTATGTCCTCTGAATTAAGCTGTTAATAAAATAAGAATTTATTCTCATTGGAAAAAATTAGTTGGTTCTTTCGTTCATAAGTTTATTCAAATCATTTACGAATGATTCTATTTCTAAATCATTAAACCCTTTTTCTTTCGCGGCGGTTTCAAGAGTGCCCCAGATTGGTTCGCCGCACCTTAAACATCTGATCTCTTTTTCCATCAAATAAGCTACTGAGTTTGGAATTTCTTTTATAAGATCTTCGATTTCAATTTTCTTTGTTATCATCTGCTTTTTTCTTACTCGTTGGAATAACCCACACAAAACCGATCAACGCACCATATAGAGTAGAAATGTAAGGGCTTCCGGTTATCGGGCAAGATCCTGTCCTACAGCCGATAAAATAATAATACGCATAGCCCAAAATCCCTCCTGCAAAAACCGGTAATATTTTTTTTAGTTTCATTTTATACAATTCCAACTATATAATAATTAGATGAGATTATTTTATTTTGGATTCAGTTTAATCTACTTTCTTCCTTTACCCCATTCTAAAACTTCAACCTTAACTTCTTGAATTCCAACATTAACCATATCTAATTCTTGGGCGCATCCAAGCGACAGATCAATAATGCGATCCGGTCTGTAAGGCATCTTATCATTTATTCGAATTATTACGCTTTTATCATTATAAAGATTTGTAACACGAATAATTGTTCCCATCTGGTAAGTCGGATGAGCGGCACTCAAACTATACATATCATATACATCACCGCTATAAGTAATTTTACCGTCGTATTGATCGGCATAAAATGATGCAACTCCGGTAATAGTTTCCAGCGGCTCAACATTTTTATAACGATCTAAATTTTCCGGTGTGGGCGGTGTTCTTTTTTCAAATCGAGATTCCCTTGATGTAAAACGGGGAGCTGAACCACAAGCTGTTAAAACAATTAAAGTAATTAATATAATGGCTCTGCTAGTTGCCTGTTTATTCATTAGTCTAACTTTTCCGTTCGGCGTAAAATTACAAAAGGGAACATTAATACGCTCCCTTTTGATTAAATTCGTCTAGAGAACTGTCGGCCGAACGATTCTCTCTCACAAGAAAAAATTAATTAGGCAGGTAGCCGAACGATTTAATAAAACTTTCTTTGATAGGTACATCTATTTGTGTTGATGTAAGTGTTCCAAATATTCCAAGTCCGCCGTTTATATTTGTAAACTCGGGCTGTGTAACTCTAACGGAAAATTCATCCAAAAAAGTTTTTTGCGCGGCATAATAAACTGCCAGATTTTTATCTGCAATTAACAATCTGAATACGGCCTTGTGAATTATGTAATTCTGTTTGTTCGGATCGCCCGCAGAAATTTCTTCCAATGATTTACGGATGATTGTAGTATCAAACCTTGCGCTTGTAATATTTGCTTGGATGGACGGGTATAAAGGAATATCCCCGTTAGCACCTGAAATATAAAAAAGAGGAATTTTTTTTTGCATTTCAATCGGGGTTCCGTTCTGATTTTTAGAATACCTTATAACTAATTCCGGAACGTAATAGATCTTTTCATCTTTAGTTGAAGTTAAATTTGTCCAATTGAAGATCAGATAATTTCCGAAAACTGTTATGGGGATACTGTATTCGTTATTTTGTATAACATATGGTGATATAAAGAAAGTAGTTGAATTTGCCCGTAAAATTTTTCCGTTCGGTAAAGTTGCTTCAATGCTTATTGTACTTTCATATTTTGGTCGAAAATTATTGATATAATAAAAATTCATTGGTGTTGTATATCTCGAATCAGCAGGTCTGTTAATGGATGTATCTCTAAAAGTATAAGTCTTACCATCGGCATCATAAGTAAGTTTTATTACAGCTCCATTTATGAAAGGGTCGTTTGTATTTGTTAACGGATCATAACCATCTATGTTGTAAGAACGGGTAATAGTCGCAACTTGAAAAGAAGTATCTCCTCTAATAACACAATTAAGTGCATAAACATTCTTAAAGTCAGTTTTGGGATCTACTTGATCATCGCAGGAAATTATTAGAATAATATTTATTGTTATAAATAAAAAGAAAATTAGTCTTCTCATAATTCCACCTTAAAATTAACTGACGGTAAAAACGGAAGCATATTAACTCTTTCTCCGGTATCTCTTCTGAAATAAAATAAATTGTTTCTATTGTAAACATTTAGCACACTCAAATCTATGTACATCTTAAACCTGTCAATCTGAATTTTTTTAGAGAGACTTAGATCAAGACGGTGATAATCCGGCAGTTGCCCAGTATTCATATTTCCTAATAGTACAAACGGAGTATAAGCATCAAGCAATAAATTGTTGTTACTTAACTGGTCTAAGGTCAGACGGTCATAGTAACCGGCGATTTGAGTAAATGGAAGACCAGATGAATAAGTCCATACAGCACTTGCTGACCAGCCGTTACCAAGTTCTGCTTCTAGAGAAAGATTTATATTATTCCGAGAATCATATCTGGGAGAATAAACAACATTTCTTACATCCTTAAATGAACGCATCCAAGCATATGAACCCGTAAAATTAAACAGATAAAATTGGAATTTAGTTTGGAATTCTATACCGTATGAATGTCCCGACCCGTTAATAAGATCAGGATCAGAATCAAAATATTTCTGATCGTTTACAATTGCCAGGTTATGCATAATTTTATAGTAACCTTCCAAATTGAAAGAAAGGTTTTCAGTAGGTGTAAATTCAAAACCGGATATATAATGAATAGCATTGGAAGGATTTAAATAAAGCGGGGTAATTATCCAAGGTTCAAATATAGATACCACCTCATTTTCATCAGAAATTGTAACAAGATCTTGCATATAAATTCCCCAAGAACCTTTTAAAGCTAATTCGGGGATAAATCTTAATGTAAAACTGGTTCTGGGTTCAATAAAGAAAGAAGCCCCGCCGCCCGCAAATCTGGTTGCATGAACTCTTGCGCCGAAATCTGCACCGAAATTTGAAAATCTTAAAAATTTATATTTTGCGAAAGCACTTACGTTTACTCCCCGCGTATTAGTGGTTATAGATTGTCCTCTAAAATTTTCCAGAGTTAAAGTTGTATGAACCTCGGAAATTTTAAATCCGCCAGCCAATTCATCTTTATTATCATAAACATAATTAAAATCAATACGCATTGTGAAATCTGATAATTCATTTTTCATACCCTTACCGCCGCTTAAATTAGGCGACTGCTCACCGGAAAAAGAAGAGTAAGAAAGATCAAGCTGGTAGAATAAAGGCGAATCCGAAACTTGAAAATAATTAAAAGCTAAAGTTTTATTTTCCCATTGGAAATCTTCCCGCTTAGGATTGTTGTTCATAATTTTATCTCCGCTCATAAAAGCGCTGAGCGAAAATTTAGCATCCTGCATAAAAGAATTATCTGAATAATTTACTTTTGCGAAAAGATCATAAAAATCTGCGGGGATAGAATTATTGTTTCTGAATTTTTTTAATACAATATCGGAATAGTTTCTTCGTCCGCTGATGATAAATGAACCTGAGGGAATAGGCCCCTCTAAAAAGAGTTTTGCAGTTAACAAACTTATACCTGCTTTAGCCCCAAAAGAATTTTTGTTACCGTCTTTAGTAACAACTTTGAGTACAGATGATAATCTGTGCGTATATTCGGATGGAAAACCACCTTTGTAAAATTCCATTGAGCTGATCATATCGGGATCGAGTGCACTGAAAATACCAAGTGCATGATATGGATTATAAATTGTTGTGTTATCAAGCAGTACTAAATTCTCGTTGCTGGGGCTACCGCGTACATAGAACCGTGCTGAAACATCTCCGCCGGTCTGAACTCCGGGCATGCTTTGAAGCGAACGGAAAACATCCAGCTCAACACCTTTAGGTAAGTTTTCCAAATCTCTAATTGCAATTCTTTGTAAGCTAAGATCCGTCGCATTCTCTTTCGCGATTTTTTGGCCTGTAGTTTCAATTGTTTTCATCTGAATGTTTAACGCAGCGAGTTGAACACGAAGATCGTTTACAATACCGGGTTCAATGTTTATAAAAAACTGTTTTGGTTTATAACCTACATAGGAAATCGCAACGGTAACTCTTTTGTAAGGAAGCGAAGCCATAACAAAAAATCCGCGAAAATCGGTTATAGCCCCGCGGTTCAATTCTTTGATGTAAACATTTGCATATGGCAGAGCTTCTCCGCTCAATGAATCGGCAATAAAACCGCGGAGTATTCCTTTTTCCTGGGCAGGCAAATCCGTTTTGAATACAGTAATAACCAAAACAAAAATAGTTAGTCCTAAGGTTAATAATTTTTTACTTTGTAATAATAGCTGGCGGTTGATTGTATAAAATGTCATTGAATCCCTAAATGTTAAGGACAAACTTAGGATAGAGGAGTTTTATATTCAATGTAAATTATGTGGTACGAAATATTGCAAGTTGCGGTTTAATTGAAAAATATTTTGTGAGCACAAATAATTTTTTTACCTTCGTGCAATCAATTTTGAATTTTTCCTCCCTTTCCGCAATCAATAATTATTAGGAGTCCGTAAAAAGGTTGAACAAGAAAACTTTACCAGATAAAACTGCAAAGCTGATTTTAGAAGATGGAAATATTTTTGAAGGAAAACTTTTCGGTTATCATAAATCAATAGCTGGCGAAGTTGTTTTTAATACCGGCATGGTTGGATACCCTGAAACATTAACCGACCCTTCTTACAAAGGACAAATACTTGTAATGACATACCCGCTTGTTGGTAATTACGGCATCCCACCAATGAACGAAGGAATTCCGGAAAATTTTGAATCCGATCAAATTCAAGTTCAGGCCTTAATTGTCTCTGAAGAATCGAAATCATTTAATCATTGGAATGCAGTTGAAAGTCTTGATCTATGGTTTAAGCATTCAAAAATTCCCGGACTTTACGGAATAGATACGCGCCGTCTAACAAAAATTTTGAGAGAACGGGGAACGATGCTTGGTAAGATTGAGATAGGGAAAGAAAAAATAAAATATTACAACCCCGATGTTGAAGATTTGATTTCGGAAGTAACAGTTAATCAAAAAGAAGAATTTGTAAATGGTAAAAAAAGAATTTTATTGATTGATTGCGGCTGTAAGAAAAGTATTTTTTCAAATCTGCTTAGTAGAAAAGTAACCGTTATCAGGGTTCCGTATAATTATGATATTGACAAAGAAGATTTTGATGGAGCTGTAATTTCAAATGGTCCAGGTAATCCCGTAATTTATAAGCAGCTTGTTGCTTCGGCAAAAAAACTCATTCAGAAACAAATCCCAACATTGGGCATTTGCATGGGTCATCAAATACTTTCTTTGGCAGCAGGTGCAAAAACTTATAAATTAAAATATGGCCACCGCAGTCAGAACCAACCTGTAAAGCAAGTGGGTTCTAACAAGTGTTATGTTACCTCTCAGAATCACAGTTTTGCCGTTGATACCAAATCGTTACCACGCGGCTGGCAGCCATGGTTCGAAAATTTAAATGATTATTCAAATGAAGGTGTGAGACACGAAAAGCTGCCTTTCCGGAGTGTTCAATTTCATCCTGAAGCAGCACCAGGACCGGTAGATACCGCTTTTATTTTTGATGAATTCTTGAAGGATGTGAAGTGAAACATAAAATAAAAAAAGTTTTGATTATTGGAAGTTCGGCATTAAAAATTGGTGAGGCCGGTGAATTTGATTACTCAGGTTCACAAGCAATTAAAGCGTTAAAAGAAGAAGGAATCTATACAGTTCTTATTAATCCTAACATTGCAACAATTCAAACTTCTGATTACCTCGCTGATAAAGTTTATCTTCTTCCGATCAATACAAACTATGTTGAAAAAGTAATTGCTAAGGAAAAACCAGACGGAATTATTCTTGGGTTCGGCGGACAAACAGCATTGAACTGCGGACTTGCTCTTCATAGAGAAGGCGTTTTAAAAAAATATAAAATACAAGTACTGGGAACCCAAATAGACGCAATTGAAAATACGGAAGACCGGCAGTTATTCTGCAATAAGCTTTCCGAAATAAAAATAAAATTTCCTCAGAGCAAAGCAGTAACAAGTGATGATGAAGCTGTTGAGTTTGCAAAACAAATAGGCTTTCCGGTTATTATTAGAATCGCCTATGCTCTTGGTGGATTAGGTTCTGGCGTGTGCAGAAATCAAAATGAAGTTAAGAAGCTTGCGGCAAAAGCACTCTCTTATTCATCCCAAATTTTAGTTGAAGAATATCTTGAAGGCTGGAAAGAGATTGAATATGAAGTTGTACGTGACCGATACGATAATTGTATCACCGTTTGTAATATGGAAAATATTGATCCAATGGGGATTCACACCGGAGAAAGTATTGTAGTTGCGCCAAGCCAAACTCTTACCAATAATGAATTCCATATGCTGAGGGAAATTGCAATTAAAACTATTCGCCATCTCGGAATTGTAGGCGAGTGCAACATTCAATATGCACTTGATCCGAATTCTCAAGATTATAGAGTTATAGAAGTTAATGCCCGTCTTTCAAGAAGTTCTGCACTTGCGTCGAAGGCAACCGGTTATCCCCTTGCATTTGTTGCCGCAAAACTTGCACTCGGTTTTGGTTTGCATGAATTACCAAATTCAATTACAAAAACAACTAAAGCATTTTTCGAACCTGCACTTGATTACATAGTAATTAAAGTTCCGCGATGGGATTTAAAAAAATTCCGCTTAGTAAAACGTAAGCTGGGTTCTTCGATGAAATCCGTCGGCGAAGTTATGGCGATAGGAAGAAAATTTGAAGAGACAATCCAGAAAGCAATGCGCATGCTGGATATTGGCGTTGAAGGACTAACTGCAAGCAGAACAAAAGTAGAGTTCGAAGAATTAGAAGAAGCGCTGCGAAATCCAACCGAAGAAAGAATGTTTGCTGTTGTTCAAGCATTGAAACAAGGTTACTCCGTTGATTGGGTTCATTCACTTACACATATTAATAAATGGTTTCTCTATAAAATTCAAAATATTGTTGATATAGAAAAAAAAATTTCGGAAACAAAAGGAAATGTATCCAGAGAACTTCTGATAGAAGCAAAGCAGCATGGTTTTTCCGATCGTCAGATTGCAAACGTGATAGGGAAAGATGCACATGATATTTACAAACTAAGGGAAAAAAATAATATTCATCCGTTCATTCAGCATATAGATACACTTGCGGCAGAATATCCTGCAAAAACAAATTATTTATATCTTACATACAATTGTTCTATTCATGATTTCGAGTTCAAACTTAAAAAGAGTGTTTTCATTTTAGGGTCAGGCCCGTATAGAATCGGAAGCTCCGTTGAATTTGATTGGTGCTGTGTTATTACTGGGAAAACATTACGCGAGATGGGTTACAAAACAGTTATGATAAATTGTAATCCTGAAACCGTCAGCACGGATTACGATGAGTTTGACGCTTTATTCTTCGAAGAACTGACAACTGAAACCATCTGGGAAATTTATGATGCATTAAAACCGCTTGGTGTTGTTGTGTCGATGGGAGGCCAGACTCCCAACAACCTAGCACTCAAACTTCATAAGATTGGAGTTAAAATACTTGGAACTTCACCGGAATCAATTGATGCGGCGGAGAATAGAAGTGTATTCTCTTCGATGCTCGATGAACTCGAAATTGAACAACCTGTGTGGAGTAAGCTTAGTACGTTGGAAGACGCACTCCAGTTTGCAAACAAAGTCGGTTATCCGGTTTTAGTTCGTCCGTCTTATGTACTAAGTGGTGCTGCAATGGCAATAGCTACCGGGGATTTTGAGTTAACCGGCTTTTTGCAAAAGGCAGTTGATGTTTCTCCTGAACATCCGGTAGTGATTTCGAAATTTTTAGTTAATGCAAAAGAATTAGAGTTTGATGCAGTTGCACAAAACGGAAAAATTGTTTGTTCCGCTATATCTGAACATGTTGAAAACGCAGGAGTTCATTCGGGCGATGCAACTTTGGTCTTGCCGGCACAGCGAACTTATCTTGAAACAATGAGACAGATAAAACAAATTTCTTCAGACATTGCTAAGAAATTAAATATCAATGGACCGTTTAATATTCAGTTTATCGCAAAAGACAATCGCGTAAAAGTTATTGAATGTAATTTACGTGCATCGAGAAGTTTTCCTTTTGTATCTAAGACTCTCAAGAAAAATTTTATTGAAACAGCTTCCAAAGTAATAATCGGTAAGAAAGTCGAAAAGTGGGATGATCAAACTTTGACTTATGATTATGTGGGAGTAAAAGCACCGGAGTTTTCATTTACTCGACTTGAGGGGGCTGATCCTACAACAGGAGTTGAGATGGCTTCAACGGGAGAGGTTGCATGCCTGGGTCAGGATTTTGATGAAGCATTTTTAAAAGCTCTTACATCCGTCGGATATAAATTTCCGATCAAATCAATTTTAATATCATCTGGTTCAATAGTTTCAAAGTCTGAATTACTTGAACCGACGAGACAATTAGTAAAACTTGGAATAAAATTTTACGGAACACAGGGAACATCTAAGTTTATGAATACGAACGGAATTCCCGTAGAAACTTTGGAATGGCCGTTAAGCAGTAAAACTCCAAATGCAGCGGATTATATTAAATCCGGTAAAATTGATCTCGTGATCAACATCCCCAAAAATTTTCAGGAAGAAGAACTAACCAACGATTACATCATTCGGCGTACAGCAGTAGATTATAAAATTCCTCTAATTACAAATCGCCAACTCGCAATGCGTTTGGCAGAAGCATTAACAAATAAAGATCCATTGAATCTTGAAGCAAAAAGCTGGGACGAGTATTAAATTCAAATTGTTTGTATTTCTTATGAGAATTTAAATACTTATTTTACTCTTGTAGTTAGAAATGAAAATAGAAAGGGGTGCAAATCTTGGATAAAAAGAAACCCAGACTACTTGTTGTAGAAGATGATTTAGAAAATCAAAAATTCCTCAGCATTTTTCTTAAAAGAAATTTTGAATTAGGAGTTTGTGACTCGGCAGAATCATTTTATGAAAGACTTAATGAAAATAATTATGATATAATTTTGATGGATATATCGCTTCGCGGGGCAAAAGACGGACTTCAACTCACAAAAGAACTACGCTCTCAAGAGAAATATAAAAACATACCAATCGTTGGCCTTTCTGCACATGCATTTCAAAGAGATAGAGACAATGCTTATCAAGCCGGTATAGATATATTTATAACTAAACCTGCTCAGGGAAATTTTCTTCTGGAAAATCTCCTGACTGCACTTAAACAAAAATCTGGAATTACTGCGGGTTGATAATCTGCCTTCATATTTATTGAAAATGATATGTAACAATTCTTAATAGAATTTCGTCTAAAGCTAAAATATCTATAGGAGTTTATATGATGCGTAAAATATTTTTATTTACGGCAGCGATTATTCTATTTGCCAATATGAATTTGCTTGCTCAGAACGGAAAAGATTCAACCGATAAAAAATGTGATGAAGAAAAATGGTTAGAATGGAAAGATTATGAATGGTTCCACTGGGAATTTCACGGCAAACCATTTATGGAAGTTAATTACGGACTCGGTACAACAGAGCACAAAAAATTAAAAAGCAGTTTTGCGGATAACGGGTTATTAGAATTGAAGCTCGGCTACGCATCACGTTCAACACACTATTCTGAAAATATTATTCAGTTCAGTGAAAAATATCTTTTTGGATCTAAGCTTAGTTCGGACTTGAAATCTTCTTCGACGGTTATTGGCGAAATGAAATCAAATTTATGGAGATTTGGTTTTGCCAAGAGGGAAGGATATGCTTACAAGTTTAATAATTTTTCAATAATGCCGTATAACAGCAGCGGTTTTTCGTGGTCGCGTCTGGATATGATTAATTACCCGGCACAATTCTATTTGTTAATTAATCCGCCTATGAGTTTGGAGGATGCTATTAACGACACCGAAATTCTCAACCGATTTCATGACGCATTCAGATTTGGAACTGTGAATGAAGGAGGAATTAAATTTGATATAGCTTCGACTGTTTCATTAAATGTAAGTTATGAAGCTGCTGTTATTTTCCCGCGTCATTTAGTTTGGAAACATTTTGGCAGTATGATTATTGAAGAAAGCGCCAAGCATTTCTTAGGCAATTTTATAGACGAAGTAAGTGATTCTTCACCTTATGCAACTCCAATTGTAGATTTTCTTTTGAACAATGGTCTTTCTTATGCATTCTTCACTTTGAAGAAAGATAGAATGAATTGGCCTTTTGAAACCGAAACACCGTTAACTTATGAGACAATTAAATTTGGTATAACAATTACTTTTTAATAAACCTTGAAACATATATTTAAAAATGAAAACCCCGCATGAGCGGGGTTTTTTGTTGCTAAATAATAATTCTATTATTTCACAACTTTCACTTCTTGAGCTTGAGGTCCTTTCGGTCCATCACCAACAGTGAATTCAACCTGCTGACCTTTCTCCAGTGAGCGGTATCCTTCTTGAACGATGGAAGAAAAATGTACAAATACATCTCCACCCTGAGTTCGCTCGATAAAACCGTAACCCTTTGTAGCATTAAACCATTTTACGGTTCCATTTTCACGTTCTACCATTAATACTACTCCTATTAAAAATGGAAATTATTATTAAACACATAGAACAATAAATATTAAAAATAATATACATGCTCAACGGCGATAAAATTAGAAATATTTTTTAAAAAAATAAATATTTTTTTCTAAACTATAAGTTTTTTGCCATCACTGCAATTTGATTTGCTTGTTTTTGGTTGTACTCAAAGGCAATTTTTTTGTGATTAACCAAATCAATTATTGTTCCGATCATGCAGATACCGCCGGTAAGTAAATATAAAATGCCCATACCGATTTGGTCCGTTAAAAATCTTTGAATACCGGAAATGCCGAGGAATCCGACAAGTGTTACTAATAAAATTGTTTGGGGATCTTTTCTTCGTGTACGATAGATATTAGCAAACTGTTGTGCCTGTTTGTCATCCATGTTTTTAATTAAACTGGATATGTACATTTGTTCTTCACCCATGATTTCTGGTAACATTTCTAGAACATTAGCCATAAATAACCTCTTTAGTTTTGTGATAGTTATGATACATTTTATGTGATAGTTTTATTATGCGAAGGGAGATTAGTATAAATGCAATTATTCCAAGAGGATGTGTTTGAAGTGAATGTAAAAGATCGCCATGATAAAAAAATGATATTGATCTGCCTAAACCGCAGCCGGGACAAAATGTTATTCCAAGATTATGAAAAGGGCAAAACGAAAATTGTTGAACCTGATAGGGATTAACTGTTAGCAAATAAACCAGCCCGATAAACCATAGCACAGCTTCCAAATCAACAATTTTCAATATGGATTTAATACGTTCCGTTTTCAACCTAGATAAACTCTAATCAAATTATACTTGAATTTTTATCTTGAATCAAGCTTCAATTATTTAGTCGTTTGGAAAAGTGAATAGTTTAATAAAATTGACACAGTAAAAACGGGTGTCTTATTGTCTTTAATAAAAAACCCCGTCTCTCGATTTCAGTTGAGAGCGGGGCATTATTGTTCGATAATTATGTGTTTACGCCCTGTTTGCACTTCCGAGTACGTTTACAATCTTATGTTTGTACAATTCTTTCAAAGAATCACGTGCGGGACCAAGATATTTACGAGGATCAAATTCCGCCGGGCTGTCTGTAAAAACCTTGCGGATAGCTGCAGTCATAGCCAATCTTCCGTCAGAATCAATATTTACTTTGCATACGGCAGATGCAGCAGCGCGACGTAATTGTTCTTCCGGAATTCCAACAGCGTCTTTTAACTTACCGCCGTTGCTATTTATGATTTTTACTAAATCGGACGGAACAGATGATGCACCGTGCAATACAATCGGGAATCCCGGAATTCTTTTTTCACATTCTTCAAGAATATCAAAACGAAGAGGTGGTGGAATGAGGACACCGTCCGCATTTCTTGTGCATTGTGCAGGAGTAAATTTATTAGCGCCGTGAGATGTTCCGATAGAGATTGCTAAAGAATCTACGCCGGTTTTTTTAACAAAGTCCTCAACTTCTTGCGGTTTTGTGTAATGAGTTACTTCGCTTGATACTTCATCTTCGATTCCGGCTAATACTCCAAGCTCGCCTTCTACACTTACATCATATTTATGAGCGTACTCAACAACCTGGCGTGTTACCTCAACATTTTTTTCGTATGGGTGATGAGAACCGTCAATCATTACCGAAGAAAATCCAGATTCAACGCATGATTTGCAAAGTTCAAGTGTGTCGCCATGATCGAGATGAAGAACTATTGGAATGTCGTGTCCCAATTCGTGCGCGTAATCTACTGCACCTTTTGCCAAATGTTTTAAGAGGGTTTGGTTAGCATATTTACGAGCTCCGCTGGATACTTGAAGTATAACGGGAGATTTCGTTTCTACACACGCTCCAATAATAGCTTGCAGTTGTTCCAGGTTATTAAAATTAAAAGCTGGAATAGCATATCCGCCTTTTACAGCTTTTTGAAAAAGCCCTTTTGAATTAACTAATCCTAATTCCTTGTATGTAGTCATGATTCTTGCCTTTCTAATAAATGAAAATCGTTATTGTTCTCTATATAAATTATTTTCTCATAAACCGAAATAAGCAACAACGCCAATATGAAATGTGAAAAAATCGGTTGTAGATTTTTTTGCGTTATAAATTGTTTGTCCTTGATTATTCACAGTAATACTTTGTTCAGTAAGATAACTTGCCTCAGTTCCGAATAAGTAGCGTGCTTTTAAATCAAGATACAAAGCGCTTATCTTATCAAGATTGTCTGTCAACTTGAAGAGAATACCACCGCCGCCGCCGTAGTTCCAAGTAAAGTCATTATAGTTTGTCGTAGATGCAATTTGCCAATTACCGTTTTCATTTTTTACTTCTGATGTCGTCCAAATAATTGCACCACCGAATAATCCTTCAATATAAGGACGCACAGTACCAAAGAACGGACTGACTTGTAGTACTAAATGTAAATTAGCCATACTATTTGTTCTGGTTAAATTCAGATAAACACCGGGAAATCCGGGCCATTCTCTTCGCTCGCTGGTTAAACCGTAAATTAAATATCCTCCATCAAGCCCAATAGTAAATGGTCTTTCATGTGTTGGCTCCCATAACGTTCCTTGAATTTGAAATCCAAATCCCATCTGATCAACATTTTTTCTGAAATCGCCTTGCGGATAACCAAGCATAAAACTACCGCCTGCCGTCTGCGCCATTGCAACTGACGCGAGAAATAAAATCATTATTACAGTTAAATGTTTTTTCATGTTTTACCTTATTTACTTGTATCTAGTGAAATTATTATTGGTTTCATACGTAAATATACAAAAAATCTTTTGGCTGATTTAATTCTCATCGGGTTGAATTCTCTGCTGCCTCGCCTCGTTTCGATGGACGAGTCGGAGCGGGTTACGGCGTCATTCCCGCATGCTTTTAGCGGAAATTTTATTGGTGGATGCGCGATAAAAACATTTGGGTATAACAAGATACCCGCTTTTTTGCTGCGTGGAGGTTCGTCAATTTTTTAAGTAAAACTAATATCTTTTTGGTATGATTTTAATAACAATTCCGCAAACTCTTTGAATGAAATTTCTTTTGCCCCAAACATTTTCAAGTGATCGGTTTGATATTGAACATCGAGCAGTATAAATTCTTTTTCCCGGAGTCTTTCTAATAATTTTATAAGTGCACATTTAGATGCTTGCGTAATTTTCGAAAACATTGATTCACCAAAAAAAGCCCCTTGATAAGAAACACCGTATAATCCGCCAATTAAAAAATTTTTTTGATAAACTTCGACAGAATGAAGGTGGCCAAGTTTCATCAATCCTTTGTATGCCTCAATCAATTCTTTTGAAATCCATGTTGATTCACGCTCTGCACATTTTTTTATAACTCCGATTGTATTTGAATCGTAGCGGAATTCAAAATCGGTTTTTTCTAAGAATTTTTTTAGCGTGCGTGGTAGATTGAAATCATTTATCGGAATTATTGTACGTGTTTCAGGCAGGTACCAGTTAATATTGCCGTTTTCATCGGCCATAGGAAAAGCACCGCGTGCATACATCAAAATCATATTTTCAGGTTTTAGCAGGTCCGCGTTCGAAAGATTTTTTTCTCTACTCATGCGATTTTACTTCGTACGAAATAATATCATATCCTTTTTTTGTTTCGAATCCGGCAAAAACAACTCCTACAAGAACAAATACCATTCCCAGCAGAAATGTAGTAGTAATGAAATAATTTAATTTGCCTATTGAGAGAAAAGAAGATACTCCTAGCAGCAAAGAAGTTAAAACAAATAACGCAACCGAAGTTGTATAACTCAAAACAGAATTCCTTACTAATCTCGCTCTGTACACCAAAGCATTAATTTGAATGGCGGTGCTTTCTACTCTAATATTATCATCAGTTGAATGTTTTCCTTCTGCGATCTTGGTGAGCAATCTTCTTTTTTCTTCATTCAGTAATCTAATTCTGTTCGCAACTAAAGAATATTTGTTATTGATCCCTAGCAATAATAGACCGCATGCGCTAATCATTACCGCAGGCGCAACCATAAGCTGAATGATTTGCACAGCATTTAAAGTTAGTTCTTTGAAAAGATCCATTCTTTTACTCCTATTGTAGTAAAACTGTCATAAATCCAATTTGACAATAGAAAACTAAACAACTCGGCGATGAAATACGTAAGGAGAATAAATATATTTTTTTTATTAAAAATTACCTTGCGTAAATGTAATTATGAAGAACTTCGATAGTTTCTTTTTGATCTTTTATATCAACTTCCAGAAGATCTTTAATTGATAAAATTCCAACCAACTTTTCTTTATCAACAATTAAAATGTGGCGCGTACCTTTATCTTTCATTTTTTTTAAGCATTGTTCGTGGGATTGATTGATGTCGGCAACCAAAAGGTCTTTAGTCATAACTTCATCTACACTCGTTTGTTTTAGATCCAATTCTTTTGCAACTACTCTCCGCACCAAATCTCTTTCGGAAAAAACTCCCAGCAATTTTCCGTCTTCTGCCACTACAGGTGAAAGTCCGATATTGTGCTTTGCCATAAAACAAGTTACATCATAAATAGTTGTGCCGGAATTAACTGTTAATATATTTTTTGAACCAAGAATTTCTTTCAATGATTTCATTTTATCCTCCATTAAGAACTTTAGAAGTCTTTCGGGGTATCTTACGGTTTCAAAGGATTTATTGCAAGGGAAAAATGTGATAAATAAAAAACCCCGCATTTAACGGGGTTTTTATAATAGAATTATTTTTCCGACATGAACGGATAACGGTAATCATGAGGCGGAATAAAATTTTCTTTTATAGTTCTAGCAGAAACCCAGCGTAGAAGATTCAAATAACTTCCGGCTTTATCATTTGTTCCGCTTGCACGTGCGCCTCCAAACGGCTGCTGACCAACCACCGCACCGGTTGGTTTATCGTTGATATAAAAATTACCTGCGGCATTAACCAAAATTTTATTTGCAAGTTCTACTGCATATCTATCTTGAGCAAAGACAGCACCAGTTAACGAATATGGAGAAGTTTGGTCGCAAATGTTTAAAGTCTCTTCATATTTATTATCATCATAAACATAAAGAGTAAGAACCGGTCCAAAAATTTCTTCTTCCATAGATTTGAATTTCGGATTTGCAGCTTCAATCACTGTCGGTTCTATAAAATATCCTTTTGAGCTGTCGTAATTTCCGCCGGAGATAATTTTAGCTTCATTCGATTTTTTTGCATAATCTATATATCCGGTTATTGTATCGAATGCACCCTTATCTATTACGGCATTCACAAAGTTTGAGAAGTCACGCGGATCGCCCATCTTAACAGTCTTTAATTCGCTCACAATAAAATCTTTTAACTCAGGCCAAATAGATTTTGGAATATAAGCACGTGATGCAGCGGAACATTTTTGTCCTTGATACTCAAATGCACCGCGTATCATTGCAACGCCCAGAGCTTTAATATCCGCACTTGCATGAGCAAAAATAAAATCTTTTCCGCCGGTCTCACCGACAAGTCTCGGATAAGATTTATACTTTGGTAAATTGTTCGAAGCGGTTTTCCACATACCTTGAAATACAGAAGTGCTTCCTGTAAAATGAATTCCTGCAAAATGTTCTGAATCTAATACCGGACTTCCAACTTTAGAACCTGAACCCGGAACAAAATTAATTACACCTTCAGGTAAACCTGCAGCTTCCAGTAATTTCATTATCCAGTACGCAGAATATACCGCGCTTGATGCCGGCTTCAATAACGCAACATTTCCCATCAAAGCAGGAGCTGTTGGTAGGTTTCCGCAAATGGATGTAAAGTTAAACGGCGCCACCGCAAAAATAAATCCTTCAAGAGGACGGTATTCTAATCTATTCCACATTCCAATTGGCGAATGAAGCGGCTGCTCTTGGTAAATCTTCATTGCGTAATAAGCATTGAAGCGGAAGAAATCTACTAACTCGGCAGCAGCATCTATTTCTGCTTGAAAAGGATTTTTACTTTGTCCTAACATTGTTGCCGCATTAAGTATATATCTCCATTCGGTTTGACTTAAGAGATCGGCTGCTTTGAGAAAGACGGAAACTCTATCTTGCCAAGCCATCAGCGACCAGTTTTTATGCGCTTGCAAAGAAGAAGTAATTGCATCATTTACTTCTTTTGTACCTGCTTTATGATATTTACCAAGAATATGTTTATGATCGTGAGGCATTACACAATTATCTGTATCACCGGTTCTAATTTCTTTCCCGCCGATTATAATCGGGATTTCAATTGTTTGTTTGGCCATATCATCAAGCTTTGCTTTCAACGCAGCTCTTTCCGGCGATCCGGGTGCGTAATTTTTTACTGGTTCGTTTGGTGGAAGCTGAACATTAAATATTGCATTTGCCATGTTTGTACCTTGTTTGATTCAATAGGAAATTTTTTGTTACACGAAAATTAGGAAAATTAAATGATATCTAAATTGTTAGGAGTTTCTTTTTCTAATTCCCATTTTAAGGGGTTTTGTTCTATATATTTTCTTATATAGAATAGCTCTTTCTCGTTGCGAATAATTTTTTCAAAATAGTTACGTTGCCAGACAACTTGACCCGGGGTATTGCGCTTTATATTAATTTTTTTAGTCGAGGATGACTTAAAACCACGAATAATTGAACCAAGTGTGTGTGATGGGGAAGAAAATTTATTTTCTGTAGGGGCGTATTGCAATACGCCCCTACTTTGTTTGTTAATAATAATTATTCCGTGAAGATGATTCGTCATAATGATATAATAATCTATTTCAATATTAGGTCGGATTAGTTTTGTTTTATTCCATTCATCATTAATAATCTTACCATATTCGTTTAATATCATTTTGTCATTTTGAATTTGACCAAAACGATGCAGCATTTGATGTGAGCATATTGTAACATAATACCAACTCGGTTGTGAATAGTCAAATTCTTTTAATCTAATGGAGTGACGATTAAACCCTTTCATTATAATTAAAATAAATTATTTTAAAATATCTTTCAACGCATTAATGCAGTAATCAATCATCTTTTCATTTGAATTGTAACCCATTAAACCGATTCGCCAGATTTTCCCGGCAAGTTCGCCAAGTCCCGCACCAATTTCCAAATTATGTTTGTTAAGAAGTTCACTTCTAACAGTTGCTTCATCAATTCCCTCTGGAATTTTAACAGTAATCAAATTTGGAATTCTCTCGCCTTCAGGAACAAACGTATCTAAACCGATCTGTTTTAATTTTAATATGAGTTTTGCACTATTCTCTTTATGTCTCCGCCATGCGTTTTCAATTCCTTCTTCTTTTAGAATTATTAACGCTTCATGCAAACCGTAAAACTGATTACTTGGTGCAGTGTGATGATACGCCCGTTTGCCTTGACCTTTCCAATAACTTTCCAAAAGATTCAAATCGTTGAACCAGCTTCTTATCGGAATTTTTCTGTTTTTAATATGATAAACAGCTTGTTCACTAAAACTTACCGGCGACATACCGGCAACACATGCTAATCCTTTTTGCGAACAGGAATAAACTGCATCAAGTTTCCATTCATCAACCAAAACATCTGTTGCACCAAGTGATGTAACTACATCAGAAACAACAAGGCAATTATGTTTGTGAGCAATTTCAGAAAGTACTTTAATATTAGATAACGCCCCGGTTGATGTTTCCGCATGAACAAATGCAACAAATTTTGTATCGGAATTTTGTTTTAATGCATCCTCAAGTTTTTGCGGTTCAATTGCTCGTCCCCAAGTTTCTTTTACAACAAATGTCTGTCCGCCGATCTTTTCAACAATTTGTGTCATCCGATTTGCAAAATACCCACCGACGCAAACAACAACTTTATCTCCATGTTCAATTAAATTTACCAAACAGGCTTCCATTCCGAGTGAGCCTGGACCCGAAAGAACAAATGTAGAATCATTTTCAGTTTTGAATGTGTATCTGAGTAATAATTTAATTTCGTCCATCAATTCTATGAACTGCGGATCAAGATGACCGAGCGGCGCTTTAGACATTGCGTCTAAAACTTTCGGATTAACATTCGAGGGACCGGGTCCCATTAAAATTCTTTTATGCGGTTTGAATGAATTGTACAACATAAATTTTCCTTATTGTAAGGAAGGTTCTTGAACACTTCCGGTTTTTTCTGTTAATTAAAGAGAGCGCAAACTCTAATGCTGTTAGGCTAAGTTGTGGGCTAAAGCCCCTTTTTATTTTGTTTGTCCTAACCCCACGCTTAAGCGTGGGGTTATTCAACAACCAGGTCTTAGCGGACTTTAGTCCAAGACCTTTTTTGCTCTTAACCTGACAGCATTGGCCTCAGACTCTCCACCACAATTTTATGTTAACAATCCTGAGTTAATTAGTATTTGTTTTAATTGTTGTTTATCATGTTCATTCAAAACAGAAAGAGGCGCACGAGGTTCACCACCGAAATATCCAAGCGTATCCATTGCGGCTTTTAATCCTGCAACACCATATTTAGCAGTTATTGCTTTATTAACCGGAAGCATTTTCTTTTGAAGTTCAAGTGCCTCGGTATGTTTTCCTTCATCAACAAATTTTTGAATCTGGACACACTCGTTAGGTGCAATATTAGCAAGAGCAATAATTCCGCCGACAGCCCCGGCTGCTAAACCAGGATACAATACGGAAGCTGTTCCAATAATTACGGCAAAATCCTTTGATGTCTGATTAATCATTTCTGTGGTTTGCCGGATATTTTCAGAGCTGTTTTTAATACCTACAATATTTTTATGTTCGGCAAGTTTTGCTACCGTCTCAGCTTCAATATCAACACCTGTAAACTTTGGTACATTGTAAATTATAACCGGGATTTTTGTTTTATCAGCTACCGCAGAAAAATATTTTATATATGCAGCAGGGTTCATTTCAGATTTATAAAATGATGGCGTTAGAATCAGGACATAGTCTGCACCCAGATAAGCAGAGTCATTAGATAAAGAAATTGTTTCTCTGATAGAATCAGAACCGGTTCCCGCAATCAGTAGTTTATCATTAGAAATATTTTTCTTTACTTCTTCAACAAGTTTTAATTTTTCATTTCTTGTAAGAAAAACTGATTCACCATTCGAACCCATAACGACAAATCCGCTTAGACCGGTTTTATTCCATTTGGAAAAATTTTGCGCAAGCTTATCGTATGCAACTTCATCATTGATAAATGGAGTTGCGATTGGCGGCATTATGCCTTTTAGTGGTTTCATTATTCCTCTGCTTATTACTTAGGCACTAAGGAACTCAGGCACTCAGCGACTATTGGTAAGTTCCTGAGTGCCTAAGTGCCTGAGTTTTATTGTAGAATATTTTTCAAAACAAACCAAACATTTGATGGACGCTCAGCCAACCTTCTCATATACCACGGATACCAAAAATCTCCGTAGCTGATAAGTACTTTTAATTTATAACCAAGTTTGACTAACTCATTTTGAAACTTAGTTTTTATACCGTACAGCATTTGAAATTCTATTTTGTTTTTAGGAAGACCTAAATATTTCGATTCTTTAATTATAGCATAAATCAAATCTTCGTCATGGGTTCCAAACGCAACGCGAATATTTTTTTCTTTAACCGCATTCATCAGCTTTTTGGAAATCTCCAGATAAGAATGATCAACATCTTTCTTATTTGGGAATGCAATATCACGTGCTTCTTTGTAAGCTCCTTTAACTAATCTTATATTAGAATTAACGCTAAGCAAATTATTAATATCTTTCTCCGTACTGTATAAATAAGCTTGAATACATAAACCGACATTCTCACATTCACTTTTGATTTTTTTATAGAACTCAATTGTTTTCTGAGTGTAAGCACTGCCTTCCATATCAATCCATATTACATTGCCGAGTTTCTCTTTTGCTTTTTTGGTTATAGCTTTAAATCGTTCATAAGTTTCTTCAAAAGAGAGATCAAAGCCAAGCTGGGTTAGTTTTAATGAAATTTCTATATCGAGTTTTCGTTCTGCTATTTTATCAATTAATTCCAGATAATGATCACGTACGGCCAATCCTTCGGAAAGCTCGGTGATATTCTCACCAAGTTTTGTAAAAATTGTTGGAATAGTTTTATATTGAAAAACTTCAGCAGCATTTAAGGCATCTTCAACTTTTTCTCCGGGCATGAATTTCTTTACAGCGCTTTTAACGAATCCGAAAGAAGGAATTTTTTTACGCATCCATTTATTTTCGGAAGCCCAAAGTAGAACATTACGCGAAATGCTCATTAAATGATCCTTTCGGTTTTATTGAAGGTAGTATAGATTACCATAAGTATGAATTATTATCCGCGTAAATCTGCTTAATCTGCGTCATCAGTGTGCCATTTGTTCAATATGAATTTAGCCTATATTTTATCCGAAGCCACCGCTTCAACATCTTCAACTGCTTTTGGGATCGGCTTTCCAAGCACGCGGCTCCCTTTCTTCGTTACAACAACATCATCTTCAATTCTAACGCCACCGAAACTTCTGTACTGGTTAACCTTGCTGTAGTTAATGAACTCGGTGAATTTTTTCTCTTTTTGCCATTTATCTATTAATTGAGGAATGAAATAAATTCCGGGTTCAACTGTTAACACAGTTTCCGGAATAAGCGGTTTTGCATAACGTAAATATTTCAAACCGAATTGTGTGCTTCGTTTATTTTTTTCATCATAACCCAAATTATTTTCACCGTAATTTTCCATGTCGTGAACATCCAGACCGAGCAAATGTCCGAGACCGTGCGGGAAAAATAAAGCATGTGCCCCGGCTTCAACAGCATTCTTCATATTTCCTTTCATCAATCCGAGCGCTTTCAAGCCTTCCGCAATTACTCTGGCTGTTTTAAGATGAACTGATTTAAAATTTACATCCGGTTTAATTTCGGAAATGGCAACAAGCTGTGATAGAAGAACAATTTCATAAATATCTTTTTGACGTGGAGAAAATTTTCCATTTACCGGAAATGTACGTGTGATATCGCCTGCATAATGTAAAGCCGATTCGGCACCTGAATCATTTACAACCAAGTCGCCGTCTTTGAATTTATTCCCGTAATAATGATTATGAAGTGTTTCGCCATGACGGGATAAAATTACCGGGAATGATGTTCCGCCTCCGAGCGACATTGCAAGCCCAGCAATAAATCCCATTACATCGCGTTCATACATTCCGGGTCTGGCAAAGCGCATTGCAGAAGTCTGCATCTGATAAGAAATTGCAATCGCTTTTTCAATTTCCGCAATCTCTTCATTGGATTTTATCATTCTTTGCTCAGCTATTGCTTTAATCAATTCTGTTGAAGCAAAATTATTTACACGACTGGACATTATTCCAAGGATTCTATGAAGCGTGAAAATATTATCATAACGGTATTGGGGAATAAAATGAATTTTTCTTCCTTGCTTGATCGCATTAGTACATATAGTTTCAAGATCATTCAACGAAGCAGTTTGCTTAACTCCGCATTTATATGCAAGCTGTTTAATTGTTTGCTGCGGCCCCATCCAAACGATATCATCAAGCGAGAAATCATTTCCGAAAACAATTTCCTTGTTCTCGTCAACATCAATAACAGCGGCTAATTCCGATCTATCCAATCCGAAGTAATATAGAAAAGTACTGTCTTGTCGGTAAGCGTAAGTGTTGTCGGTATAATTCATCGGTGCTTCATTGTTGCCGAGGAATAAAATTAATCCGTTACCGATTTTCTTTTTTAGTTCTGCTCTGCGCTTGATGTAAGTTTTTGAGTTGAACATTGTGTATTCCTTTATTTTAATTTATGACCTCCTACTGTATCCCCCTCCTTAGTAAGGAGGGGGAATAAAAGGGGGTGGTCCTAATAACCAGTGTGTTCCGTTCTTTTAATTATTTCATTCTGCAAATCTTCACCGAGATCAACAAAGTAATCGCTATAACCGGCAACTCGAACTATGAGATCTCTATATTTCTCAGGATGTTTTTGTGCTTCGCGCAATGTTTCAGCATTAACAACATTAAACTGCATGTGATGTCCATCCAGCTTAAAATATGTTCTGATGAGATAAAGGATTTTTTCAATTCCTTCATCTGTCTCAAGAAAGTTAGGAGTAAATTTTTGATTAAGCAATGTTCCGCCCGTACGTAAATGATCTATCTTCGATGCGGATTTAATCACGGAAGTCGGTCCATGAACATCCGCGCCTTGAACCGGAGAGATTCCTTCACTCACAGGTTCTTTTGCAAAACGTCCGTCCGGTGTTGCGCCAAGGACACTTCCAAAATAAACATGACAAGTGGTAGGCAGCAGATCAATTCGGAAATGTCCGCCTTTTGTATTTGGTCTTCCGTCAACCGCATGAAAATAACTTTCAAAAACTTTTCGGGTAATATCGTCGGCATAGTCGTCGTCGTTGCCGTACTTAGGAGTAAAGAACAAAAGTTTTTCGCGTTCCTCTTTTTTATTTTCAAAATTTGTTTTGAGAAGATTTAGCATTTCTTTCATAGTAGAATTCTTTTTATCAAACACGTTGTACTTGATAGAGGAAAGAGAGTCTGTAACAGTTCCCATTCCTACACCTTGAATGTAAGATGAATTGTAACGCGCACCGCCTGAGTTGTAATCTTTTCCTTTCTTGATACAATCATCAACTAATATAGAAAGGAAAGGAGAGGGCATATATTCAGCATAAATTCTTTCTATGATGACATTCCCTTTTATTTTAATATCTATAAAATGATTGAGTTGTTTTTCAAAAGCGGAATAAAGTTCATCAAATGTTTGGAATGATTCGGGTTCTCCGGTTTGCGGACCGATTTGCTTTTCAGTTAACGGATCAAATCCGTTGTGTAGAGTGATTTCTAAAATCTTTGGGATGTTAAAATAGCCGGTAAGAATGTATGCTTCTTTTCCAAACGCACCGGCTTCAACGCACCCGCTTGCACCTCCGCATCGCGCATCAACAATTGATTTTCCCTGACGTGTTAATTCTTGAATGATTGCATCGGTATTGAAAATTGACGGCTGTCCGTAACCCGTTTTAATAATTTTCAAAGCACGTCTTAAAAGTCTATCCGGATTTTTTTTACTTACCTGCAGCATTGAACTCGGCTGAAGCAAGCGCATATCTTCAATTGTATCAAGAAGTATGTAGCTCATTTCGTTGGATGCATCTTCGCCTTTTTCAGTAACGCCGCCAATATTGATCAAACAAAAATCAGTGTAGGTGTTACTCTCTTGTGCAGTAACTCCAACTTTAGGCGGAGCCGGTTGATTATTAAACTTAATCCAGAATGATTGAAGAAGTTCGCGAGCAAATTCTTCTGTTAGCAAACTGCTTTCAATATCTCTTTTATAGAACGAATAAAGATGCTGGTCAAGCCGTCCGGGGTTGAATGAATCCCACGTGTTGAGTTCCGTTGTAACTCCGAGATGAACGAACCAATAATATTGAAGTGCTTCCCAAAATGTTCTCGGCGCATTCGCCGGAACACGTTCGCAAATACCGGCCATTGTTTCAAGTTCGTTTTTGCGCTGTTTATCTTTTTCTTCTTCGGCAAGCTTGAAAAGTTTTTTGCTGTAACGTTTTGCAAATGTTATTAAAGCATCGGCAGAAATTTCCATTGCGCGGAGCTGTTCTCGCTTTGAAAATGCTTCCGTATCGTTATAAAAATCTAATTTACTGATTGCTTCTTGAATCTCTTTCTTGAAGTCAAGCATTCCTTTTCTAAAAATTTTATCATCGCCAACCGTGTGTCCGGGTGCGCGCTGTTCCATAAACTCCGTAAAGATTCCGGCTTTGTATGAATTACGCCATTCCTGATCTACTTCGTCAAGAATTTTTTCCCGTATACTTTTTCCTTCCCAGAAAGGAGCTACTTCATTAAGAATTATATTTCGTGTTTCATCGCTTGATCTAAACCAAACTTTTTCCCGGTTGTGGAGAATTTCCAAATCCTGTTCCGAATGAACACATAGTTCAGGATAAGTTGGTGTAGCTTTTGGTGCCGGACCTTTTTCACCTACAAAAAGTTCACCGTCATTAATACAAAGTTCTTTATGCTCTAAGAGATATTTGAAAGCAAGGGCGCGGGCAACGGGAATAGAATGTTTTTGCGGCTCTCCGCTTTTGTAAAACTCAGTTAAAAGTTTTGCGCGTTCATGAGACATTGTTGGAATTGCATCTAATGATTGTTGTCTAAGTTTTTTTATCCTTTCGTTCATTTTTATCCTCCGACCTTGATCGGAATGCCAAGTTGTGAGAATCTATTCTTTAATTCATTCATATATTCTTTTGTGGGCGGCACTAAATTAACAACTTTGTTCTCTTTTTGCATCCGCTCGTATTTTGATTTTGCAGTGCTGTGAAAGGGAAGCAGATCAATTTCGCGGATGTTCTTTAATGTTGAGATAAAAGAAATCGTTCGCGAAATATTTTCCTCTGTGTCGGTTATTGTAGGAATAATCGGAAGCCGCAAAATAATTTTATTACCTCGTGAAGACAGGTTTTTTAGATTTTCATGTATCAGCTTATTTGATACACCGCAATATTCAAAGTGAATTTTATCATCCATCAGTTTAAGATCGTAAAGAAAAATATCCGTAAGATCATAAATTCTCTCAAAGTCGCTGATTGGTGCGTAACCGGTAGTATCAATTGCAGTGTTGATCTCTTTCTTTTTGCATTCGATAAGCAGCGAGTGTAGAAAATCAATTTGAAGCATCGGCTCGCCGCCGGAAAAGGTTGCGCCGCCATTTGACTCTTCATAAAAGGGAAGATCTTTTGCAATCTCTTTGATTACTTCATCAACAAAAACTTGAGAACCAATTTTACTTCTATTCGATTGATCGTAAGAGAGGTTCCATCTAAAAAGGCAATTATCAATTTCTTCCGTCTCTGTGTTCTGTGATTCCGGATTATGGCACCACCAACAATTAAGTGGGCATCCCTTGAAAAATATTGTTGTACGAATACCCGGTCCGTCATTAACCGAATATTTTTTTATGTCGAAAATGAAACCGGTGTTTTTCATTGTTATTAATTACAAATTAAAGATCAGAGGCACATGAAAAATAGATTTTATTAATTCGCTATTCAATTTATTTTTATTCGTCAAATGTTAAAGTAAAATGCTACTTTCGTTTGATCAAAAAAGTATAAGCAATGAAAGATAAATCGAAATCGCTGTTGTACACTCTTTTAGCGGTTCTATTCTGGTCAACTGTTGCTACAGCGTTCAAACTTGCGTTACAAGGGATGAACTATGCACAACTTTTATTCTATTCTTCACTCACAAGTTTAATTGTATTATTTGTTGTTGCACGATTAAATTCTCCGAAAGTATTAATGCAGATATTCTCCAAACAGCAATTAAAAAAGAATATGCTGCTCGGACTTATTAATCCGTTTGTTTACTATCTAATTTTATTCAAAGCTTATTCAATATTGCCTGCGCAGGAAGCACAGCCGATTAATTTAACATGGCCGTTAATTATTTCAATTCTCTCGGTGATTTTTTTGAAGCAGAAAATATCTTTCAGGACAATTATAGGATTACTGATTTCTTTTTCGGGTGTAATTGTAATTGCATCAAGAGGAAGAATTCTGTCGCTTCATTTTGAAAATTTGTATGGGGTACTCCTTGCTGTAAGCAGTTCATTTATTTGGGCAGGATTTTGGATTTTAAATCTACTTGATAAAAGGGAAGAGTCAATTAAATTATTCGGAGCATTTTTATTCGGAACGGTTTACACGGGTATCTATATTTCCTTTTTTGATTCTTTTGGTCCGCTTGAGTTGAAATATATTTTTGGTGCGGTTTATATCGGTTTGTTTGAGATGGGAATAACATTTTTCTTATGGCTGAAAGCTCTGTCGCTCAGTGATAATAAAACAAAAACTTCTACAATTGTTTATCTCTTTCCGGTGATATCATTATTCTTTATTCATTTTGTACTTGGTGAGAAATTATTGGCTTCCTCCGTGATTGGGTTAGTATTAATAGTTGGCGGGATTTTGTACCAACAATTAAGTGAATCTAAGAAAATAGTTTAACTTAAAACAAAAGTCTGTCCAATTTCATTAAGTCCAATTTGAATATTGTAATTTTCCGCAATGCGTTTCATCCAATCAATCGGTTCATTGAATGGCTCTACACCTTGCTGAAATGTTTTTGTGTGCATAGGAATAAAATATTTTGCGTTGATCTCGGTTGCCATTTGTAAAGCTTGTTCGGGATTGCAATGATTTCTTATCCACGGATTGTACGCACCGATCGGCATTAGCGCTACATCAATGTTCTCGTCTTTAAGCTGATGAAATTTATCATGTAAAGAAGTGTCTCCGCCAAATAAAATTTTCTTTCCTTTATATTCGATAAGATAAGCATTATAACTTCTTCCGTCTTTCATATAACCGCGCGAGCGGTCTTTTTCCCAGGGAAAGCGCCAGCCGAAATGTTTAACTTCATTTGCTTTGAATCGAATATCTTGAAGCATTAATTCATCATTCCAATCCATTACGTGAAGAGACTTCCATGGCAGTTCATCAATTACATCTTTTGTTAAGTATGCGGTGATAACATCAATTTGGTTCGGATAACGTTCGGCAATAGTTTTTAATGTAGGATAATCCATGTGATCCATATGTGCGTGCGAAAGAAGAATTATATCCGGCTTTGGTATTTCATGAACTTCGAGAGCAGGCGGGGTTAACCGTGCGGGACCAATTGAACCGCCGAAGAAATATAGACCGATTCTTTCAAATAATACCGGATCCGTTAGAATCCATTTGCCGAAAAAATTTATAAGCATTGTTGATTGCCCGATCCAAGCGAGAGTTAATTCATTGTCATTCCAATTATCAGGTTCGGGTTTATAATTTAGTTTAAATCTTGGTTTTGCTTTTGAGTCTGAATTAATAAATAAGGGAGCCAGAATAGTTGCGCTTAAGGCCAATAAACTTTTCTTTATAAATTTTCTACGTTTCATACTGTTATAAACAAAACTGATTACAAAATAATTCCCGTGTGAATAAAAGTAGACAGATTACAGTTTGCAGTGCACAGTTGGCGGCAGGCGGTGATAATCATTCGATTATTATTTTATTTGAAAGTTCATTTGTATCATCGGCTTTTATAGGAAAATGTTCAGAAAGTATTTTGCCAACTTTTTCAATGCCCCAAATTAACCCCTGTGAAAATTTCCCGTCATGGAAATGCAATTGAATTTCATCGCGGACTTTGTGCCACGTTTCATCGCCGACTTTTTCGTGAATACCTTTATCAGCGAGAATATAGAATTGTCTTTCATTCAACAGAAGATAAAGAAGAATTCCGGTTTTATCGCGAGTGTTATGCATATTAAGTTTGTAAAATTCTTTTTCAGCAAGGATACGTATATTTTTCTTCCGGTCGAGTAAAGATTTTTTTTCTTTCACAGCAATACGGATTTCACCGGAGGTATTTTTTTCCATCTCTTTGATCTTATTTGAGATGCGAAGAAAATCGTCGTCGCTGAAGAAATTATAAATCAAACGATCCATTTTGCTCACACTTTTGCAGCAAAGATAATAGAAGAAGCAATCAAAAGAAACTCTCCTCTTTTCAAAATTTCCTATATTTGTCAAAGCATTTATAACAATTATGGAAATAGAAAAATGTATCAAGTAGTATTACTAAGGCATGGTGAAAGTGAATGGAATAAACTGAATCTGTTCACCGGATGGACGGATGTTGATCTTTCTGAAAAAGGATTGGAAGAAGCCAAGAAGGCCGGAGTCGTTCTTAAACAAGAAGGTTTTACTTTTGATATTGCATTCACATCTGTTCTGAAGCGTGCAGTCAGAACTTTAAATATGACTTTGGAAGAATTGGATTTGTGGTGGATACCGGTTGTTAAATCGTGGCGGTTAAATGAAAGACATTACGGCGCACTTCAAGGATTGAACAAGGCAGAGACGGCAGAAAAATACGGAAACGAAAAAGTAAAATTGTGGAGAAGAAGTTACGATGTCCCACCGCCATCACTTGAAGAAAATGATGAAAGATATCCTGGTAGAGACCGTCGATATGCTGATATGAATAAAAAAGATATTCCTTTGACCGAAAGTTTGAAACTTACTGTTGAACGGTTCCTGCCGTATTGGCATAACACAATCTCACCTGTTATTAAAAGCGGAAAACGTGTAATTATTGCAGCACACGGAAATAGTTTGCGTGCGCTAGTAAAATATCTAGATAATATTTCGGAAGCTGAAATAACCGAATTGAACATCCCGACCGGCGTGCCACTTGTTTATGAACTTGATGATGATTTGAAACCAATCAAACATTATTATCTAGGTGATCAAGAAGCAATTAATGCGGCAATTAATGCAGTTGCAAAACAGACAGAGAAAAAGTAATATTGCATCAACGAAAAGGAGAAAGCATAGTTATTTCTACAATAACTATTTCAGAAGGAAGCTGTTTATGAAAAAGGTAATTCTTGTAGTCTCCTTTCTCCTTTACTCGTTTACATCAATTAATTCCCAAACTGTAATTGGCAAATATGCAGGTGAGTTCTTAGCTATCGGAGTAGGCGGGCGTTCGCTTGCAATGGGCGGCGCTCAAACTGCAATTGTTAATGATGTAACATCCGGATATTGGAATCCCGCCGGACTTGCACGAATCAACTATCCGCAAATTGCCTTAATGCACGAAGAACATTTTGGAAATCTTGTTAACTACAATTACGGTGCTGTTGCAATTCCATATGGAAACGATATGAGTTTTGGTTTAAGCATTATGCGTTCAAGTATTGATGGAATTCCGGACACACGAAATGCATTGTACGATGCAAACGGCGACGGTATCCTTGATATTCACACCGACAGATTAGACTACTCAAAAATTTCTGAATTTAGTAATACCGATTGGGCAATGTATTTAACATTTGCCAAACGTTACTCGGATGATTTTTACTGGGGCGCAAATGTAAAATTAATTTCAAGAAGTCTTGCAGAATATAGCGCATTCGGAATCGGTTTTGATTTAGGTGCTGTTTATGTTCCGATGGAAAATTTATTTCTTGGTGCAAACATTCAAGATGTAACAACAACTTTGGTTGCCTGGAGTACGGGACGAAACGAGTTGATCTCTCCAACAGCAAAAATTGGTGCAGCATATGCGTTGCAATTTCTTGGCGGAAGAATAATGCCTGCGGTTGATCTTGATCTTCGTTTTGAAAATAGGAAAACCGCCTCAACATTTAATATTGGACCGGTAAGCTTTGATGCACACGCAGGATTCGAGTTTAATTATAAAAATGTTTTTGCAGTGCGTGCCGGATATAACGATGTAAAACAATTTACAGTTGGTGCGGGAATCTTTTTACCAAAACTTCAAATTGATTATTCCTTTGCCAGATTCAGTCAATCGGAGACCGAACGATTGCCGGATACTCACCGGATTTCTTTAATCCTCACTCTTGAACAACCAAAGTTCATGCGTGACGGGATATAATTTTTATTTGTAGAGACTTCATTTATGAAGTCTCACTCCTTTAACAGACTCGATAAATCGAGTCTCTACATTAATTTAACCATTCAAAATCTTTTCGTATTTTTCAATTATAAATTATTACATAATAAAAAATCAGCACAGGAGATAAACGAGATGTTAAAAATTGGTCAAGAAGTTCCCGATTTTAAATTTGATGTTTACCATAACAATGAGTTCAAACAAATGAAGTTATCCGATACGCGCGGTAAATGGACAGTGCTTTTATTTTATCCCGCAGATTTTACTTTTGTATGCCCAACGGAGTTGGAAGAAGCAGCACATTATTATGAAGAATTTAAGAAAGCCGGCGCCGAAATTATTAGTGTTAGTACAGATACTAAATATGCTCACTTTGCTTGGCATGATTCATCAAAAGCAATCGGTAAGATTAAATACCCTATGGCTGCTGATCCAACTGGAACTCTGTGCAAAGCTTTTGGAACTTACATTGAAGAAGACGGTCTTTCTTTGCGCGGAACTTTTATTATTGATCCCGACGGAATCTTGAAGACGATTGATATTCACGATAATAGTATAGGCAGAAGTTCTAAAGAAATTTTACGTCGTGTTAAAGCTGCTGCGTACGTGCGTCAGCATCCGGAACAAGTATGTCCTGCAAGCTGGGAACCCGGTGATAAAACTCTTGTGCCAGGGGAAGACTTAGTCGGAAAAATATAATTTAATTTGAAATACGGATTCATTTTTTTAATGAATCCGTATTTTTTAAAAACAATTGAATACAATTATTAAAATATCCTTCTTATCTATTCTGCTATACTTATTTTATTCATGCTCAAGCAGTTTAACCTCAATGTATGATTCCGGTTACACCCTAACAAATGAAATTGCAAAATCAAAATCATCACCGCTATCCGTTAAAATTCCACCGGGATGGTTCATGGCAGAAGACAATGAAAACAAGTTAATTGATCTTTGGCTTGTTAAAGATGATTACTCCGCGACACTTAATTTTATTGCATTAAATATTGATTCTCTTACCTCGAAAGAAATTCGAAACGATGAGATTAAGTCCGTTGTTGAATTCAGCAAAGTGTTTAAAAGAGCAAGGTACGGAAAAACATTTGGTGGATTTGTAAATCAAGAAACCTTCGAGATTAACAAAAAGAAATTTTCTGCATACGAATATTCGGATGACACAAAGAGAAACATCCGCGTTGTGGTATTTAAGTTTGGTAATAAATTTTATGAACTGACTGCCATTCCGGTAAAGACTAAAAACCTTCAAGAACTTTATAAAATTCAGAATTCTGTTTTATCATCAATAAATTAATTTTTTGTAGGGAGAGGTACCGATTCACTGACCTCTGCAATCTAATAGAATGGTTATAAACCATTCCCTACAGAAAAAGTATTTTTTATCAGGCAACATTTCTTAATTTCAAACATCTATAAGTAAAAGAATAACCGGTTTTGAGCGATTCCTCAAAAAATATAGTTGAGTTTATGCTGATTTACAATCAGCACAAGACAAAGCTCTATAACTACGCGTGTAAAATGCTCGGCGATAAAATGATGTGCGAAGATATTGTTCAAAATGTATTCATTAAATTTTTTGAAAACATGTACCGAATACGCAACAGCGGGCGCGTTGATGTATGGCTTTTCAAAACTGCAAGGAATGAGATTTATACAATTTTTAGAAACAAAAAGACTCATGTAGATCAATATGGAGTGTCGGATGCAGACGAAGTTGATATAGATTCTTCAGTAAAAATTGCTGAAGATTTTGAGTTAAAAGAGATTAATCAACTTGTAATGAAAGAGCTCGATAAAATATCAATTGAACAGCGGGATGTTTTTCTGCTAAAAGAATACAGCGGATTGTCTTACAAAGAAATTGCTGAGATGATGAACATAGATGAAGATTTGGTTAAAAGTCGTTTATATAAAACCCGGCAGAAATTAATCCATAAACTTTCTAAGGTAGTTAACTTTTAATTCGGGGAGAAAATGAAAAAGAAAATTGCTTTAATAATTATTCTTCTTACTGTTTCATTAACGGTAAATTCTGTAAATATTTTTGCCCAGGGTAATTCAAAAGGGTTCAGTGATAGTTTAATCACACTGTGTAAGAAATTCTATAACGAAGGCCTTTTCAAAGAAGCTGTTGAAGTTTACCAAGAAATGAATTTCGATAAACTCTCAGCTGAAGAATTGTACTATCTTGGTTTATCGTATGGCAATTTGCGAGCAACAGTAATAGCTGCTCAATATTTTACAAAAGCAGTTGAATTAGAACCGGACCACAACGGATATAGATTACAGCATGCACGTTTACTCTCACAACTTGGTAAAACTAATGATGCAATCTCAAATTATAATGTGATTGTTCAGAACGACTCAAACAATGCAACAGCGCTTTATGAGCTTGGTCTAATTGAGTTCGACAGGAAGGAATATGGAAATGCGATACGGATGTTCGGCAAACTTGTAAAACTAAATGGAAATGATTTTCTAAGCAGTTACTATTTAGGTTACGCAATGCTGATGTCACAGGATCCGAATGCTGCAGAACTTGCAACAAAACATTTGGAACATTCCGTTGCGATAAATCCGGAATATATTCCGGCAATCAGCTTGCTTGCTTCAAATAAATTTAGTCTTCAGAAATATTACGACGCAAATTTTTTATATGGTATGGCAAGAAAACTCCGTCCGGAAAATGCGGATTTCCATTTCAAATCCGGTTTGTGTTATGAAAGATTAAAGCTCTTTAGTGACGCAGCAAATCTTTATACACACGCAGTTCATTTAGATTCTAATGATGCGAACTATTTTGATCATCTCGGATTTGTTCACTTTAATATGGGCAAATACGATTCGGCTGTAGCAGATTACACAAAAGCGGCGGCGCTTGATGATAATCCTACATACTTTGTAAATCTCGGCTTTGCTTATGCAAAGATGGATTCTGTTAAAAGATCGGTCGAATCATTTCATAATGCATTGAAGTTGATGCAATTAGATAAAATCGGTTATATATATAATCAAATTGCAGCAGTTCATTACTCTAAACAAAATTTGAAAGAATCAAAAGCTGCTTATGAAAAGACTCTAATCTATAATCCGGGCAACATTGATGCACAATTTTACATTGCAATGATTAACGAGAAACTCAAAGATTGGCGGAACGCATCTCTCGCATATAAAAAAGTAATAGAGCTTGTTGCGGATGATTCATCACAATTAGAAAGAATTAATTATTCAAAAAAAAGAATTAAAGAATTAAAAAGAAGGTGAGTAACAATGGACACCAATGAAATTATCACAATGATTGATCTCTATTCCGACGGAGAACTTGAAAAGGGGAAAGAGCCGGTAATGTTCTCGCTTCTATCTCAAGATGCGGAGGCACGCGAACATTTTAAGAAGATGAATGCACTTAAAAGTGTGTTCGCGATTTCGGAGGAAAAATTTCCCTCATCGCTTGATGAAAAAATTCTCCGTTCAGTCAGCGGCTTAAATGAAAAACAAACAGCATTCTTCATAAGTAAAAAAGTTTTCCCGGCAATAACTTATTCCGTTACAGTAATTCTTCTGGTATTAACAATGTTCTTTTATTCGAAGTCAGAGGAATATAAAGTTCAGTTTTTTGATTTAACGCGCGAAGTCAAAAAGCAGAACGACAAGCTCGAACTAATTATGAATGCTTTACCACAGGTTGATGTTTCGGGCAGTTACTTTAGAACAAAACAAATAATAGTTAGACCTAACATATGAGGTTAATATGAAAACGAAATTAATATTACTGTTTTTTGTAGTTACTTCTGCATTATCATTCTCTCAGCAGAATGAAGGAATTAAAATGCAGAAAGCGGATGAATCCGGGTTTATTGAAGTTGATAAAGCTCCGGAGCTAAAATCACAATTGAAACCGGAATATCCAAAACTTGCTAAGTTAGCAGGAATTCAAGGTACGGTTTATCTTAAACTACTCATTGATGAAAAGGGAAATGTTGCAAAAGCAAAAGTTGAGAAAGGAGTAAAAGACATGCTTGATGACGCTGCATTAGCCTCAGCCAAAAAAGCAATGTTCTCTCCGGCTTTGATTAAGGATAAACCAGTTAAGGTTTGGGTTATACTGCCCATAGCTTTTAAGCTAGACGCAGGTAATTCAAAAAAATCTAATGATTTAGAACCTAATGGACTTGTTGAAATAGAAGTTATGCCAAAAGTTTTGGAATTAGCAAAACCAGATTATCCTGAACTTGCAAAAAAAGCCCGCATTCAAGGAAAGGTTTTGGTGAAGGTTCTTATTGATAAAGAAGGCATTCCTAAAGAGGTGGTTGTAGTTAAAAGTGATAATGAAATTTTTAATAAACCAACAACTGACGCTGTAATGAAATCGAAATTTTCTCCAGCAGTTAATAAAGGGGAAAAAATTACTGCTTGGGTTATATTGCCTTATAATTATAAACTTGAAATGATTGAAATAAATTCTTCATGGTTTCCAACTTCTGAAAAAGCAGCCATAGAATATACTTCACTAATTAAATCCATTGAGCAAACCGGTGAATACGAAAATATTAAACATGAGAAAGAGAAAACTAAGAGACTTGAATCGGAAGTACAATACGGCGACGAATCAGCATTATTCACAATAGAAGGAAAGAACTATAGCAAATTTCTTTTCATCACCCGAAATGGAAGAGGAATTGTAAGAACAACTCAGGAAAGCATAGATGATCTAAAACAATATATTGTAAAGAATATGGACGGAATTTTTATGGATCTTCAGAAGAAAAAATGATTTTATCAAAATCTTCGAGGTTACAATGCAGTAACCTCGAAGGTTTGTTAATAATAATTATAAACTTATAATATCGTTATAAATTATAAATGCCATCAGTAAAAGCAGAATTACAAATCCAGCATTCTGAATTGCCATTTTAATCTTGATTGGCAGTTCCTTTTTAAATATACCCTCAAGCAAAATAATTACAAAGTGTCCGCCATCTAAAACAGGAAAGGGAAGAATATTAATTATTGCCAAACTTAAACTGAGCATTGCAAGAAAGAATAAGAAATCAATTCCGCCTTTATCAGCAGACTTAACTGCTATCTGCGCAATTTTAATCGGTCCGCCGAAT